>Ga0075029_100000002_pt1 | contig 122712 bp, 93 predicted proteins | sample LitLauG_LLR_2013_FD_71391 | JGI IMG/M metagenome (GOLD analysis project Ga0075029, IMG submission 71391) | Freshwater sediment microbial communities from North America - Little Laurel Run_MetaG_LLR_2013 | ecosystem: Environmental > Aquatic > Freshwater > Creek > Sediment | place: USA... | reverse complement strand
ATGCAATTCATCAAGGGTGGCTACTCGCGAGCGGTCGGTCTCGAAATCAGCCGCCGCGAAATCTGGCAGAAGGGATTCACCGACCACCGCATCCGCGACGCTCAGGACTTCGCCGGACACCGGCTGTACATCCACCAAAATCCTGTGATGGCAAAGCTGGCCGCGACTCCGCCAGAATTTCGCTATTGCTCCGCGTTCCCCGGATTCAAGCTGGACCCGTGGCCCTCAGCGGCTGAAGCCGCGATCAGTGTGGGCGCTTGAGCGGTGCGACTATAAGTCGCACCCTTCCGGTAGGAGAACGGCAAGGAACCGGGAAGGGTAACACTACAGTTCCCAGTTCACGAACGAGAAGCGTTCGACCTCAGACTGCAATTAACGAAACGGGAAGGGTGCGACTTCAAGTCGCACCGCATCAGGCTGGCTGGTGATCCGGCTTTAGCCGCTGCGGGCGATACAGCCCTGATCCCGCCCGTTTCATTCCCCTTCGGAAACATCCGACCGGGAAGGGTACGACTTCAGTCGTACCGCATAGGCCGGGTAGTGTTCCGGCTTTAGCCGCTGAGGGCAGCAGCCGTAATCCCACCCATTGCATTCCCCCACCCCAAAGTGTAAAAAGGACGCCGACGTGAGGGGGGGGCCCACGGCACAACGCCGTAGGACCCCCCTTTTGCTTCCGGAATCAGCTAGACCAACCCATACGAGCGAGGCTTCGATGGCAACGTAATAAATCGAGCGCCGGGGCCGCGACTGTTTTAGACTTCATGCAGCCTAGAGCGATGACCACGTCCAAACACCTCGCCGCTTCGCTTTTGATTCTCTGCGCCGCATGCGGCGAGCTGCGGGCCCAGAAAAATCAAGTCGTAACGCTCCAGGAACACGCCACCACCTCCGACTCTGCCGAGGCCACGGTTACGACTACCTCAGGCGACATAAAGGCCGGAGAAAACTTCGAATTCACAGTGACCCTCGACAAGCCCCCCAACTTTCCAGGCGGCGGTATCGGGTTCACAGCGGTGGCACCAGGCGGCGCCCAGTGGGGCGAGAACTGCATGGAAGCCCCCGGAGACCCACATCGCGTGTACCACTGCGTCATTCAACTCCCTCAGACCGCCCAAGGCGGAATCTGGACGGTACAGCGGATGTGGTTCGCCGAGGGAGCAACCCACATCGAACTCAACTTCAAGCCAATCAGATTCAACGTCATACCAAAGACTAACTTAATCCTTCCGACCAGCGCCGAAATAACGGTCAACCTTGACCAAAAACAACTGCTCAGGCGAGAAGCAAAACGAATTCAAGGGCGCATCCAAGAGCTGAAGTCCACAGTCTCCGAATATGTACGCGCCAGTCACGAGAGGGCCGTCACACCCCTTCTCCGACAAACCCTCCTGGACTCACTCGCGGCGCTGAAGGCCACTGAGGCCGAGTTCACAAAGCTCACCAGCGAACAAGGCCAGCAACCGAACGCATCGATTTTCTTCGACGATCTGCGGAGAAGCTACGAAGGTGTTATCCCACACCTCGAAACGTCGAAGGCCGAACTGGGCGGGACCGCTCAACTGCGGCCCGCGTCGGAGAAGGCAAGGCCCTCAACCGAGTCATTACTCGCACTCGCGCTACGTCCGATGGAGCAGAACGAGCTAGCGTACAAAGTTGTGGCAGAGGAAGGCTCGTTGACGTTTGACCTAGAGGTAGACAGCACACCAGAGGGCGCGAGGGTGTCCTATTTTCGGAGGGGCGACCCGCCCCGCTCGAGCCCTAACCAAACCAGGGTCACGATCCCGAAGCTACCGTACGCAATATGGGTTGTCCGGTTTGAGGAGCCAGGCTACAAAACGGAAGAGCGCGAACACGACCCGTGGCGAGAGCCAAACCACGTCGTGCATGTCGACCTGCAAAAGTGAATTCCAATCCAATATCCCGACTGACCCTCAAGCAGTACTACACCTCTGCCCGCGGCGTCGCCACAGCCGCAGCCGCCGTGGCTGTGCCGTTCGCCTCGAAGGTCGTCGGGCCGGATTCAGCCCCTTACCTTTTTCCGCCCCTCGGAGGCATGGAGGGGATAGCCCGACTCGGCCTTGTTCTTCTATGCCTCTCTGTGAGCATCGGTGTCTACTTCCTCGTCTCGGCGCATCCGCCGAAGTCCCCATCCAACATTATCTGGGCCACAATCCTAGTAGCCATAATCTGCCTGACGGCCTACCTCGCCGCACAACAACGATTCGTTCGCCAGATAGACGTCCCGTCACTCAAGATGTCAGTGCACGTATCAGTCGGCTACCAGAGGACTCAGTTCGCGGACCAGACTTTCGGCACGTCGTCAGATTGGGCGATGCTGCAAGCCCGAGGCACAGACGAAGAGGAGATAGAGCGACTCTGGACGCAGAAGTCGGTGATCACCGCCCGCCTCGCGCTCTATCTTTCCTGCACACTGACCACGCTCTCCTTCTTATTTCTATTCAGTTTTGCCCTAATGCACGATGCATCAGCCCAACCCCACGAAAAAACAAAACTTCTGTAAGCTCAGGCCACCTTTTTCCACAGCCGCACCCCAAAATATTCCCCCGCATTGTGACGAACAACCTTTACTGAGAAATCTCCACAGTCCACATTGGGAATAGCGCCGAACCCAGGCCTCCAACACGGGCCGCGCCACCGAACCAATGTCGGCAAACCAAACCAAATCCGCTTCCATTCCCAAAACGGTAGAGCCCACCTCCACCGCCGACCAGATTAAGTCCTTTGTTCGTAATATTTTGCCTGCAAGTCCTTTGTTTCCAAGATTTTACGCGGACGTTGTCATATCCTCGGCCCCTAACTCCAATGAAGCCAGAATTTTAGCGGCCAACTATAAAAAAATAATCGATTCCGTGGAGACCAACAGAGCCAGGGTCAAACGAGCCGGTGCCACCTAGGGACGGGCGCATTTGCCCGGTTCATCGTCTCTATGTTAGCGAATAGCTATCAAGAAATAGTGCTTACGGGATGTTCCCCAACACATTGCGCACCCCAACCGCCGAGATCATCGCCAGCGCCGAACTCACGATGCAAAGGCCCCAGAACACTCTCCGGTCCTTCGGCAGGAAGCGCAGCAACGCAAGGAACACAAACGGCAGCACCGGAATCGCAAACCGGAGGAAGTGGCTGCGCGCCCAGATCAGATAGTCATAGGAGAAGATCGCCAGCAAATACAACCCGCAGAAGATCGCCTCATTCTTGTGCGCCTTCGCATACTCGCGAAACTCCCGCGAGAACATCCTGCCCACCCCAACCAGCACAAGTCCGATCCAGAAGAAGCTCAACAGCAGGTTTGACCAGGGCGCCGGATACGCCAGCGTCCCCGCCACGATCCCATGAAACGGCCACCCAAACAAATGGCCATGCGGGCCCGCAACCCCTCCCCCACCGTAGTCGCGGGACGTATAGCTATGCACCGTCAGCAGCGGATCCCCGAAATACCGCGCCAGCGGCAGGATGTAAAGGATTCCGATCCCGAGCCCAGTTCCCAAAGCAACCAGGAACGATCCAACCTTCCTCTGCCACAGCAACTGCAAACCAATCCCCACCAACACAAAGATCATCAGCGGCCGCACCGTCACCGCCAGCGCCCCGAGCAGCGCCGACACCCAGATGCGGTCCTTCCGAAACGCCAGCAACGCGCCCAATCCCAAAGCCACAGCCAGAGGCTCAGACCCTCCCAGAAATGAAAGCTGCAGCCAGAAGAAATTGGTGAATGCGAAATATCCCGCGACCACCGTTCCGAACAAACGTGCCACCAGCCACACCGACGCCACGCACGAACTCACCGCGATCAACCACAAAGCCAGCACGGGTGGAATATGCAGCAGCATCGAAACCGCTGCAATGGCGTACGGGTATCCCATGAAGTGCTGAATGCCGATGTTGCGGAAGTCCCAATGCAGGATGGCGTTGGCAGTGGCGAGGTAGGCGCTGTTGTCCCCCCACTCAACAATCATGGAGGGCGACCGGTGAAGAAGAAGCGCGGTAATCCCCATCACCACAAAGCTGAGGAGCACCAGCGCGAGCAATTCCCGTTGGCCGGGCGGTTCGCCGAAGCCGGTGCTACGCTCGAGCGGCCCGACCGAGGATGGAATGGCGTTAGCCTCGCACGCTGATCCGCGAAAACGACAGCACAGCCCGGCTGGGCGCTGGACGCCCCATCGACAGCGCAGGACGAAACGTCGTGAAGATCAGCATCCGCTTCACCTGCGGCAGCACGTCCTGGGAAACGTTGGGATCGGAAAGAATGCGGTAATCCTGCACGCGGCCGGTCGCGTCCACATAGGCTTCGATCACCAGCGAGTCCGCGTTGATCGTATCCAGCGTCGTACCGAAGGCGCTCTGTTGCAGTTCGGGCGCCGTGTTCAGCATGACCAGCGGCACATCGTCGTTGGCTTGCAGCGTGGACGGAACCACAAAGTACGCCATGGCGATGCCAAAGATGATCAGCGCAGTCGCAAAGCCGGCCGTGGCGGGAACCATGTGCGCCTTGATGGCATTCTCCATGCGCACCAGCAAACCTTCATACGGACTCCGCGCCCGTGCCGCCTCGCGCGAAATGGCCACGCGCAGCCGCAGCCCCATGTCCTCCGGCGCCTTCGGCCGTTTCAGGTTGGCCAGCAACTGCTGCGTCCGCCGCAGCGCCTGGTAACCCTGGTTGCAACCTTCGCAGTTCGACAAATGATCCTGCAGCGCGAGCATCTGCGTGCCCGTCAACGCTCCATCCAGATAAGGCGAGAACAGCCGTTTCGCCCGGAGGCACTGCAATGCCGTTGTCGTGCCGATCATGGCATCACCTCGACCCTTCTACCCCCTCCAGCAACCTGCGACCGCACTCCAGACTTACTTTCCGGAGCGGCCAGCCCCAGTTCATCTCCGACTTCGCGCACGTACGGCGTGAGCCGCTCGCGCAAAGCCTCTCTACCGCGTGTCAGCCGCGATTTCACCGTTCCCAGCGAAATCTCCAGCACCTCGGCAATCTCTTCGTAAGACATCTCTTCCAGATCGCGCAGGATCAGCGTGGTGCGATACGGCTCCTGCAGCTTGCTCAACTCCTCTTCCACCCGTCGCTGCACTTCATGGTGGGCAACGTTGTCGAACGGAGAATCCGCGGGATCGGTCAGCGCCGTCTGCATGGCATTTTCGCCAGGATTCGCGCCCTCCGACTCCACCGGCTCAATCGAAGTCTCGCGCGCCTTGTGCCGGAACCACCACCGCCTGCGGTTCGCCGCCTCGTGCAGCGCGATGCGGTAGATCCAGGTCTTCAGGCTGGATCCGCCGTGGAAGTGCTTCATCCCGCGGAAAACTTTCAGGAACACATCCTGCGTCGTATCCGCCGCGTCCGCGGGATCATTCACGATGCGATAGACCAGACCGTACACGGGCTGCTGAAACTCGCCAATCAGCCACGCGTAGGCCGCTTCCGAGCCAGCCTTCAACTCGGCGACAATGCTGGCCTCTTCCTGCGCCCGAATTCCTATCGCACTGGCTAATTCACCCAAGGTGGTTGCCCCTGCCCACAGACATTCCCCGATTATAGGATTATCCACCCCACCGCGCCCGCAAAATCGCACACAAATTCGAGATGCGTTTCGACCTGAAATTCAGGCTTACCAACATAGACTCCGGCGGAGGGTCCGGAGTTCCCGCCGGAAGTCATTTACTTTCAAAGAAATTGAGATTGGATTGCCCGAAATGCAATGAGGGTGGAGGCGGTAAGGCTACCTGCAGTTACCGGCTACCGGCAAGGACGGAAGATCTGGGTTGATCTACTTCCCCGCTGCCACGGCCCCAGGCGGAGTTTCCAGCTGTAGTTCTCCGAGGATGCGTGCCACCGCTGCGAGCAAGCCTTCCGAGTTTTTGTCCAGCGCCAACGACTCTTTGCCCAGGAACGCATGCGCTCCATCGTTGCGCAGCCGCTGCGAATTCTTTTCCGACATGCCGGTTAAGACCACGACGGGAATGCGCGCGGTCAACGGATCGCGCTTCAGCGCCTTCAACACTTCCTGGCCGCCCATCTTCGGCAGGAGGAGGTCCAGCAGGATCAAATCAGGCGGGTTTTGGAGCGCAGCAGCGATCGCATCCTCCCCATCGCTTGCGATACTCACTGCATAGCCCGCCCGGGCCAGCGCTCTCTCGGTCGCCAGCCGGATGAACTTGCTGTCTTCCACCAGCAATATCTTGGTCATACACGGCACATTCTTGGGTGCAGGAATTCAAGCTTCCGCGCGTTCGCTAGGCGTTCCGGTCACGGCCGCGCGAAAAGCTTCAAGTGACCTATCGGCAATCCCGCGGTAGCAGTACAGTCGCCATGGAAGGATGGCTGGGAGCAGGGTGAGATTCTTCTTAGAATGCCGCGCAAAGTCAGGACTGAAGTCGATCTATTCGCTGCGCGGAGATCGCATCGAGGAACTGATCAGCGCCCTCACCGTCTTGCGGCAAGCGCCGCGTAATTCTTCTTCATGTCCCTCGGGGATCGATCTCGCCAGCAGCAGCATGGTCGTCCCATGCAGCGTGGCCCAGATCGCCAACGCCAAGTTCGTATGGTCCTGGGGAGCGCCACCCAGGCGCTTCACCAGAAGCTGCTCTAACAAAGCAAAGTTTGGGCGGGACTGCCGGATGGGCCGCGGCTGCCCCGCAGCTTTGCGCGGCGAGAGCTCGCGCGCGTGCGCATAAAACAACTCGTATTCATGTGGCTTGCGCAAGGCAGAGTCCACGTAGGCCTCGGCCATATCCTCGATGGTCTGGGCCTGATGGAAGCGCTCTCCGATGCGCGATGCAATGCGCCGTAACAAGGCGCGCACCAGGTCCTGGCGGTTCTTGAACCGGCGATATACAGCGGGCGTGTTCGTTCCCGCGGCGCGAGCCACGGCGCGCATGGTGAGCGCCTTGTCTCCGCCGCGCTGCCATAAGGTATGAGCGGCGTTCAAAACGCGATCTTCGAGGCCGGCATCGAGCTGGCGAGGCATGGGGGCTCCCTTGCGTCCAATTATGTTTACTGCGTATACGTAACGTTGTATACTGAATTGTACAAGCCCTCCCCACCTCCCGGTTGTGGTTTTGTCAGGAAAGGCGCCAGAGCATTTCTCTTGACTGCCCTCCTCAAGTATCCAATACTTCCAGCATAGGTTTTGCTCCCGTTTGACGGGCGCAGGCGGAGGTACCCTATGACACGCCTTCGCACCATCGCTCCCCTGCTGCTTTGTGTGCTCCTTGGCTCGGCGGCTGCGCAGTTTTCAGGCGGCAACATATCGACCGGCACGCTGCATGTGCGGATCACCTTCACGAATGGACGCGCGTGCAACACCCGGGTTCGCGTCCAGCTCATGGGAGGCGCCAGCAACGGCTCCTTGGCCGAAACCTTCACCAACGACACCGGCACGGCAGAGTTCAACAACATCGAGGTCGGCACCTATCATCTGGTCGTCTCCGGACAAGGCATCGAAGAGACCGATAGCGGCAGTTTTGAAGTCGACAACCGCCGCGGCAGTCAATATCAGTACGTGCAGGTCAGAAAGACTTCCGAGACCGCCGCAGGCGAGCATGATTCAGGTGGCGGACAAACCGTCGCGGCAGCCGATTTGAACATTCCGCCCAAGGCTGCGAAGGAATTTGATAAAGCCAGCAAGCTGATTGCGCTGCAGCAGTGGAAGAAGGCCCTCACTCAGCTCAATCGGGCGCTAGCCGTTTATCCGCAGTATGCGGCTGCCTATAACAACATGGGAGTCGTCTATGGCCGCATGGGCGACCGCGTGGCGGAGCGCACCGCTTTGCAGAAAGCGGTCAGCCTGAATGATCATTTCGTCCCGGCTTACGTGAATCTGGCGCGGATGGCGATCACCGATCACGACTTTCCCGCCGCCGAGGGCCTTCTAGACAAGGCCACCGGCATGGATCCCACCAATTTACTGGCTCTAGTGCTTCTCTCGAACGTGGAACTGCTGGATCATCACTACGACCTCGCGATCTCGAATTGCCGCAAGGTGCACAGCATGGGCCAGGATTCGCATGCCCTGGTTCATTACATCGCTGCTCGCGCCTTCGAGCACCAGAACCGGCCGGCCGATGCAACCACCGAATTTCAGACCTTCCTCACCGAAGAACCTTCAGGAGCACGGGCCGACGCGGTGCGTAAAGAGCTGGCGAGTCTGAGCGAAGTGAAGTAATCGCCTAGGAAAGACAAGGCTCTAACCACAAAGGACACGAAGGCTTCCTATACAGGGTCCCTTCGTGTGACTTCGTGTCCTTCGTGGTTATGATCTTGATGCCCTGCAAATAAAAAGGCGGCCTCGTGAGAGGCCGCCCAAGGTGATGCCGGAACACGCTTGGTTAGAAGGTCAACCGAGCCTGCACCTGCAGAATACGTCCCGATACAGCGGATCCGACGAACGCACCATACGGGCTGGTCGGGGGTTCGACTGTGCCTTGAATCTGTCCGAACTGTCCGCTGCTGGTGTCGTGAATCGGGTTAGCGAAGCTCGGGTGGTTGAGAACGTTATAGGCGTTCGCGCCCAGCCCGAACAGAATGTGCTCGGTGATCGGAATGTTCTTCAGCACGCTGAGGTCGGTGTTGAAGTAGTGAGGACCACGGAAGGAGTTCCGCGGAAGGTTGCCAAAGTTGGTTTCAGAGCCGACCTGCGTAAACTGGCTGCTGGTTAGGCACTGAGTCGGACTGCTAGCCGGACCGGGCGTGAGACAGGTTTTCTCGCCGCCTCCGAGGTAGTCGGGCAGGATGGTCAGGCCGGAAGCGTTGCCCAAGCCGCCAACTGCGCCGTTTGGTGCGGCTCCGTCCTGTACTGTGAACGGATAGCCGGTGCGCCAGAAAACCGTGCCGGAGACAGACCAGCCGCTCACCAGCTTGTTCATCATCCCGCTCGCCTTGAACGGAAGTTCCCAAACGTAGTTGGCGCTGACGTTGTGCCGCACGTCATAGTCGGCGTTGCTGTAATTGAGGCGACGCAGGTTGGTGGGATCGATCTGCGCCAGGAAGCTGTCGTTGCCGCTGTAGGGCAGGACGCCGCCGTTCGAAACTTCGTCGAGGGCATGCGACCAGGTGTAGTTGAAGCTTCCGGTGAAGCCGTAAGTAAAGCGGCGAGTTATAGACGCCGTCAGGCCGTTGTAATTCGAGATGCCCGCGTTGTTAAGCAGGGTAACAACACGGAAGTGGGGATCGGGAATGGCCGAGGGCAATCCGACAAAGCCAGCAGTAGAATACGCGTTCAGAGAGTTGTTTCCGATGAACTCGTCGGTGCCGCGGTTGCCTACGTAGTTGAGGTTGACGGCCGTCTTGCTGCCGAACGCCTGCTGAATTTCGAAGTTCCACTCCAGATACTTCGGGTTCTTCAGGGTATTGACGACCGAATTGAAGGCCGGTTTGCGCGTGGTCAAAGTAGTGGCGCTTCCGCCGCTGTTGTAGTTTGCAATGAAAGCGACATTTGCCGCTGCGGCAGACGCCTGGGCGCTGCCTGCCGGCTCCGTGGGTGCCAGCAGGCCGTTCACCACGAAGTAATTGAGCTGCGGAGAGTTGCGGGCAAAGCTGTCTACAATCGTGCCCGGATACAGGTCGGCGAAGAGACCGATGCCGCCGCGAAGCACCGTGCTCTGGTGCCCGAACGGGGTCCATGCCACACCAAATCGGGGCTGCCACACGGCTGATTCCATGCCCGGAAAAGCTGTGTGCTGGTTGTTCTTGATCAGGGTGTTGTAGGGCTGATTCGGATCATGCGTGATCTGGGCGAAGTCGCCACCGTTGAGCGAGGTAAAGCAGTTGGTTTGGCAAACGGCGTTCGAGTTGCGATCCACGCGCAGAGTTAGGGTCATCTTCACGTCTTTGCTGGCCTTCCACTGATCCTGGAAGTACAGGCCCATGCTGTACAGGGCGATGGGCTGCTCCAGTCTCGAGGGGAAGCGTTGCGCGTATACGTCAAGAAAGCCCAACGCGTAGTCGGTTGTGGAAATAACTTCGGTCAGCGGCGTGACCGCACGTTCCGCGAAGATGCCATCAGTGATGTCAAGGCGCTTGAAGTTCACGCCCATCTTCAGTTCATGGGGTCCGCGGGTGATGGACAGATCATCGACGAACTGAGCCTGGGTTACGTTACGGCCTTGCGGGAAGGCATAGTTAATGCCGCCCAGGTTCGCCCAGCCGTTGGTGTCAAACCACAGCTGAGCATACGGGAATTGCGCGGTCGCTGCTGTCTGGTTCGCGGAAAGGAAAAACGCACTGTAGTACAGGCCCGACATAATGAAGGAGTTCAGCACACGAGGCCCGAAGTTGTGAATCCAGTTCATCTGGCCTTCGTCTTGGGGCTGGCCGCTATCCGCATTGAAGACCGGGCTGACGGGGTCGGTGTAGGTGGCCTGTAGACCACGATCAGCGCGGAAACGGAAGTTGAGCTTGTCGCTGTTGGTCGCGTTCAGGTCAACCCTGGTCGCGATGATGTATTCGTGGCTCAACTGCCCTGCGTTGGAGCGGAATTGCTGGGTGCAGGGAGTACCGCCACCGTTGTTGCCTCCACCATAGATTGCGTTTGGTCCAGTGCCGCCAAACGCGCCAAATCCCGGTACCACGTTGGCAGATCCGGTAACGCCACCGCCTGCCCAGTTGTAGTAGTCGGTGTTCAAGTCGCCGCAACCGAGGTTGCCGCTGACGTCAGTGGTGTTGTTCAAGGGCACAGCGCGATTGATTCCGTTCGCTGCGAGGTAGGTACCAAAGACGTTGTTGGTGTAGAACGGAACCGAGGCCGAGGTGGCTAAGCCGAAGCTGGTCAGATTCGCCTCAACTGCGCTGGCGAATGCCGGGGTCGGAACGTTCACAAGGCTGGCCGTGCCCAGGATGTAGCGCAGACCTTCGGTGTCGAAGAAGAAGAACAGCTTGTCCTTCTTAACCGGCCCGCCGATCGAGGCTGCCCACTGGTTGTTGTTTTCCTGCGGCAGCGGGGTGCCCGATTCCTTCAGGAACCAGTCGTTGGAGTTCATGCCGCCGCTGTTGAAGTAGTACTGCGCGTTGCCGTGCCAGTCGTTGGTGCCGGACTTGGTGGCGTAATCGACCTGCGCGCCAGCCATGCGGCCGTACTGGCCGGTATAGCCGTTGGCGACGACCGAGACTTCCTGCACTTCGTTCTTGCCCAGCAGCAGGTTGGTGGCGCCGGAGTTGTTCAGGTTCAGATAAGGATCGTTTTCGTCGTTGCCGTTGACCGTGAACAGGTTCGAGGTCGCGGGCAGACCGAAGGCGGTGAAGTTGCCGTATCCGCCGCCGCTGGAGGTGTTGATCTGGATGCCCGGCGAGGTGTTGGCCACGGCCGTCAGATCGTTACCGCCGTTGGGAAGCAGGTCGACCTGCTTCGCCGAGAATGTCGTCTGAATGTTGGCGTCTTCCGTCTGGATCAGAGGAACCGTGCCGGAAACTTCCACGACTTCGGAACCCTGACCGACTGTCAGGTGAAGATTGACGGTGCTGGTCTGTCCGACGGCCACGGGCACGGTCTGCTCGGTGGTGCGGAAACCAGACTGCTTCACGGTGACCTTGTACTGTCCGGGAGTCAGCAGCGCGAAGCCGTAAGTTCCAGAGGCAGCCGTCGTCGTGTTGGACGCGGAGCCGGTTTCAACGCTAACGATGGATACCGCAGCACCCGACACGACTGCGCCGGAGGGGTCAGTGACTGTGCCGGAGATGGCGCCTGTGGTGGCGTTCTGGGCTACAGCCTGGAGGGCAAATAGACTTACAAGGGCGATTGTGGCAATGAGCCACAAGTTGCTAAATCGTTTACTCATACTGGTGTATCTCCTCCCCTGATAAGGGTAAGATTTCTGGCAATCTCTGCTCGGGCTAGGGTCTTGGAAACTGGGAGCACACATAACGCACACGAACTGCTCGGAGTCTTCTGTGCACTTGTCCTTCCATCGAGTATTCACGTGGTTTAGGCTTTATTGTCATGGACTTAGAGGAGAATCAGCGGTGTCGGAAAAGGTTGGAAATACTGTTTTCCATAGAACTAGCTACAGGAAATTGTGTAGGGGCTTTGTTTAGCGGTGTCTACGGCTGCCGGGCCGAGTGGCGCGGATGGGCTTCGTCTCGCCCGGAGCCAGCACCCGGCGGACGATTGGGGTGTTCAGCTTGTATTTCAATTCTCGGACGTTGCCCGTGTCGTCTTTCGTGCGGAGGACGAATACCGGCAGATTTCCTTCTCTGTCGAAATCTTCAGTTGTCAGGGTGACCGGCAGGAAGCCGTTGAGGCCGTGCTCGCGGTAGGCGGTTTCGTAGCGGTGCTTGCGCACGTTCCAGGTGAAGACGCGGATCTGATCGAAGTCATACGGCAGGCCGTCATGCGGCTCGCTCAGCACGCACAGATATTGCGGGACTTTCTTGTCGCCATCGTGGACTTCGTCGAGCACAAAGAATGCCACGATGCGCTGGCCTTCGGCGTATTGCGCGATGTCGAGAGGAACGTCCACGTCGACCATGCGGGCCAGAACCCATCCCACGCGCGCGCTGGTGTCGCGCACCAGGTACCAGTCTTCTAAAGGAGGACCGGCAGGGGCCTTGTCACTCGCGGCCGGGAGCGCAGGTTTCGCAGGCTTGGAAACGGGCGCTGCTAGCTGCTTTTCGGCGGTCTCGCGCTTCAGGATCGACACCTTCGCAGCCGACGTTAACTGATAAAGGTGCTCGGTCTCGCGGCCGGGAGCGACGTGCAGGTTGGTGTCGTTGCGCAAAACTCCTGGCGCCTGCGTGGGCGCATTCTGATTGTCTTGGGTGAGTTTCTGGATGGTGTCGAAGGTCTTCTGGTCGACCAGATTGCGCTGCTCGATCCAGCCCTCAACGCCGCTGGCGGTGCGGACCTTCGAGAAGCGTTTCTCGTGGTCGATCACTTCCACGCGCTCGCCATTTTTCACATTGCCCACGCGGTTGTAGATGGCAGCCACCTGATCGCGCAGTACGGCTTGCGGCGCCGAGACGTAGGCCACTTCCAGCACGCGGTGGCGATTGCGGTTGCAGGCTGTAACTATAAGGATGGCGGAGAGTCCAAGCGTCAGGGAAAGCCGGCCAACTCGCGATGGGTGCAACGTGGTCACAATAAAATTGCAGTGGAAGGACGCGAACCTTTCACTATAGCGCTTCGGGGCGCCAGTTCCAGGCACGAAGGTTTACGTCTCATGCACCTGGCGGGCAAGACAGGAGAAAGGGCTGTCGGGTACCATAGAACTTGATGGATCGGCCGGGCGACGAGAGTTTGGGGGCCGCAGGTTGCCGATCCGCCTCCTCCTGCGTCTAATCAATCGGGTATGTTGAATGAGGGATACACGGAAGCGATGAAAAACACATTTTGGAATCTGGTTGCAGCGTCCTTATTAATGCTCTTCACGTTGGCTGGCGGCTTGCGCTCCTGGGCGCAGGATACGGCTGAGACCGTCTTTCATCCGCCCAAGGGCTCGCAGTTCGCGATCGTGGTCTTCGAGGACCTGCAGTGCCCGATGTGCCGCCGCACCGCGCCGCTGGTCGAAAAGGCTTCGAAGGACTACAAGATTCCGGTCATTCGCCACGACTTTCCGCTGCCCATGCACAACTGGTCGTATCAGGCGGCGGTGATGGCGCGCTACTTCGATACTCATTCGAAGGCTATCGGCAACGAATTCCGCGATTACATTTTTGAAAATCAGCTTGAGGTGAATCCGAACAACTTGCGAGGCTTCGCCGAAAAATTTGCCGCGGGGCACAAAGTCGATTTCCCCTTTGTGATCGATCCGGGCGGCAAGCTTTCAGCCCTGGTCAATGCCGACCGCGATCTGGGCAAGGCCATCAAGCTCGACCACACGCCGACGGTGTACATCGTGAGCAGCAAGAATCCCGGCAAGCCTTATGTGGAAGTGAAGGACGCCAGCCAGCTCTACGCCACGATCGACGCGGTGATGAAAGAGTAGTCAGTCAAAGAGTTCAAAGTCAAAAGCCGCCGATTTATCCCGGCCGTCCCGTGTAGTGCTCCCGCGCGTGCACGTCTTCGTGGTCTTCCAAGGACTCCAGATGTGTAATCACCTCTGCCGGCTCGGTGAGTTCGAGCGGCAGACGTTCTTCCAGCGCCGTCGCCAGACGATGCGCTTCTCCCACGGGCATGGCGTGCGGGAACAGCAGGTGCACTTCGATGATCTGGCGGTATCCGGTAGTGCGATAGCGCACGCCGTGATAGTGCAAGCCGAGTTCTTCGCAGATTGCGTCCAGCTTCGCGCGAATCTGCTTTCCCGTCTCCGGGTCGGAGTAGTCTAGCAGACCGACGGCCGAGCGCCACGCCAGGCGTCCGCCGGACCATAAGATGTTTGCCGCGATCGCGATCGCGACCAGAGGATCAAACGGCTTCCATCCCGTCAGCATGACCAGCCCGAGTCCGGCGACTACGCCGAAGCTGGTGAAGCTGTCGGTGAGCACGTGCTTGCCGTCGGCTTCGAGAATGAGCGAATGGCTGCGCTTGCCGGCGCGCAGCAGGTACCAGCCCAACCAGGCATTCAACAGTCCCGCCGTGAGCAGCAGCAGAGTGCCCGAGCCCAGATGCTGCAGCGGTAATCCTGCGAGCCATTTCTCGACCGTTTCGATCAGGATCCAGATGGCGGCCACGATGATCATGGCGCCTTCGAATCCGGCGGAGAAAAATGCGATGCGCTCGTAGCCGTAAAGGAATTTCGGCTCAGCGGGCCGGGCACTGAGGCGCAGGCTGAATGCGGCGAAGCCGACCGCGATGACATGCACGACGGACTCAGCGAAGTCCGACAGGATCGCGGCTGATCCGGTCATGTAGTAGGCAGTGGTTTTGCCGAGCAGCATCAGCACTCCGACCGCGAACGACAGGCGCATGGCAAACCACGCCGCGCGCAGCGCTTGCTGGTCGCGTTGAGCGCTCGCCGGATTGACTGAGGGGGTTGCGATGTCCGACATGATTTCGTTGGGGTCGGAATATGGTCGCACGAGGAGAAAAAGGCGGTTGTGATTGAGATCACAGGATCTGTGTGGGGGATGAATCTGGAATGGGTGCCCATTTCTCGCGCGTTCTTGGCGCGAGAAGTGGGGATTTTGTGTGTGATGTTTTCAGAGTAGAAAGTCAAAATCCCCACTTCTCGCAAAAGACGCGAGAAATGGGGCACCCAATTTGTGTGAGGGTTGGCGCGTTACTGCACTGTTACGTTCGCGGTCGCGGTGTACGTAGTGCCACCGCTAAGATAGCTGGCGGTTATGGTAGTCGTACCAACAGCCACTCCAGTTATGGTCACGGGAGAGGTTCCGCCTACGACCGTGGCAATCGAGGTGTTGGCGGTCGACCATTGCGCTGTCGCCGTAACGTCTACTGGCCCGTTAGAGGTCTGCGCGGACACGGACGCGTTAGTTGTGCCGTTAACCGCCGAAATCGTGTAACCCGACGGGGAGTCAAGCTTCAACCCCGTAATGTTGCCAAGGTTGACGTTGACGGTCTGGGTCGCAGTGATGGATGGATTTTGGTTGGCGCTCGCAGTAACGACAACTGAGCCAGCATTTTCAGCCGTTACCAACCCGCCAGCAGTAATCGAGACAACTCCACTCGAAGGGCTAATGCTCCAGCTCACGGCCGGGGCGCTCGTGCTGCCGTCGTTGTAGGTACCCACGACAAACATCTGCACCGTATTGTCCGTATTGCCAGTTTGAATCGTTGGCGTTGCGGGTCCGACCGCGATCGAGGTCAGCGTCGGCTTTACGAAAAATCCGCGGCAGCTAGCCAGGAGGGCCACAGTCCCGAGCGCGGCGATGGCGCATGCTAGGCGGATTCTGGGTTTGATCGACGACATGGACATTCGGCTCCTTGGCGCGTGTTGCTCGGCTCGTTTTCGCCTTGCTGCCAGTTTTGGATGAAGCAAAATTGTAGCAGAGATGGCTCCCCGGAGCCGTGCACTCTAGTACCTGTGCCGCGGTTGAGAACCATCTCTGCTAATCATTGCTGCTTTGCGTCCGAACCACTCTGCACTCTGCTTGCCCTGTTCATGGATAGAACGGAGTGAGTGGCGAGGGCTTGCAGGGAAAAATTGCCGGGGGCTAAAGCCCTTAGGGTTTACGATTCTTTAGACGGCGCTGAAAGCGCCGCTCCGCCACGGCCTCGCCGACACGCTTGACTTGGATGGCTCGACCGGCAGCGGAGCTTTGCTCCGCTGGACAGCCGGGGGCGGCTGTCCCTGCAAGAAGCAAATCTCTACGGGTCGTAGACTGAACTGCCGTAGCCTTGTTGGCGGGCTTTTTCCTGCATCCGTTCCAGTTCCTGGCGGGCTTGTTCGAGCTGCGACTTCATGGATTCGACCTGGTCCTGCTTTTGTTTCTGGCGCTCGTTCCATTGCACGCAGCCGGAGACACAGTTACCGCCAGCGTATTGGATCGACGCACTGATCTGGTCAATCTGGCTCTGGAAGGTGGCAATGTTGTTCTTTTGCGACTGAATCAGATTGGTCCATTGTTCCGCGGAGAGCTTCCGGTCGCTTTCTTGCGGCGTGTAATTGGGGCGGCTCCATGTGCGGGAAGTCGGCAGTTGCGAGGCGGGCTGGTAGGTGGCTGTCGGCCCTACGTGCGATGGAATCTCGTCGTTGGTAATGATCTTTTTGGCAGGCGGCGAGGAAGCGCTTGCCGCTGCGTCTTTACTCGCCTGCGAATTTTTGTTCGCGGAATTGTCGGGCGCCTTGGTCTGCTTCTGCTGGCGTGCCTGGCGCGCCACGTCGCCGAGAGACGGCGAATCGTCCTGGGCGATCGCTGAGATCGCGAGACCGCATAGGATTGCGGCGAGGACAAGCAGAAGTTTGCGTTGCGGCATAAGACAAAGACCTCCAAGCACTCCGCGCGCCGCGATCATGATAGCTTCCAGCGGCCTGCGGGGAGCATTACTTTCGACTCGGCGCTTTTGGGCTGAGAAGAGCTTTGAACCGCGAAGGTCGCTGAGAAGAGCCGCTGAGTTCGCGAAGGAAGACCCCTTCATCATCCATCTTTTTTCTGCCCTCGTGAGTAAAAAAGCCCCGCTTCCCAAAAATGGAATTTGGACACTATGCGCGTAAGTCCAATGGCCATAAGGAATTGGACCCGTTTACTGGTATGACAACGAACCTCTGAGACCTAACAGTTCCGCTTGGCCTCCCCTAGATTCAATACAGGCATTTCCGTAGTCTGCGCCAACTTCGTCGAGTAATCGAATTTTATAAGAGGTGCAGCTATGTCCCCCATGTTTCATCCACCGGCCGCGCCGCCGGGGCAACGTCACTCGTCCACATTCACCCTCCAACTCGCATCCTTTATTCGTTTCAGCCCGGCCCTGTTTTTAATCCTTATTTGTTCGGTGGCTTTTCCGCAGTGGATGTTCGGCGCGCCCAGCGGGCAACCGTCGAAAGATACGATCACCGTCACGGGAAACATTCCTACCGGAGTGGCCACCGAGGCTTATTCAGCGACGCTGAAAGCCAGCGGGGGAACGGCGCCTTACGACTACAAGGTGGCCAATCTTCCGAAAGGCCTGAAGCTGGACAACACAACCGGCGCTATTACGGGAACGTGCAATAGCACTGGCACCTTCGCCTTTACGGCCTATGTAACGGACTCGGGCGGTCACTACGGAAACGCGCAGTTCAGCGTGACCTTCAACCAGCCTCCGGTGAGCATTTCGCTGGCGCCGGGCACGCTGACGATTCCGTCCTCGGGGACGCAGCAATTTCTGGCGACGGTGCTCAACACGACGAACACGAACGTGACGTGGATGGTATCGGCGGGAGCGATGTCGTCGTCGGGAAGCTATACGGCGCCGGTCGTGACCAAAAACACGACGGTGACGATCACGGCGACCAGTGTGGCCGACACGACGAAGAAAGCGACGTCGACGGTGACGGTTTCGAACACGACCATGCCGCCGGTGGCGCTGGAGTTGCTGTTTCCGCCCACCAGTCCGTACGAGAACTACTACTCCGACGTGCAGAGCTATCTGGTGAAAAATTCGCTGATTTCGGGCGTGACCATCTGGCTGGAGTGGTCCAGCGCGGACAACGGGCCAACCGCGAATCCCCAATATGATTTCTCCGCATTCGACGCGGAAATAGCGCCCTGGATTGCGGCGGGGAAAAAGGTCAACATTGTGGTTTGGGCAGTAAGCGACACTCAAACCAACAACGCCACTCCGTCCTACGTGATGAGCAACCTGGGCTCTTCCAACATCACAACCTGCGCTGGTGAGAAGATCCCCAACTACTTCTCGTCGGCGTTCCAGCTTCCGTATGAAGCGTTCATGGCGCAGGTCATCAAGCATTACGGCAGCAATGGATCGATTGGCTACATCCGCATCGGGCTGGGGCGTGGCGGCGAGACGTTCCCGGCGCCGAATTTCGGCACGGATCCGTGTACCGGCGTATTCGAGAAGAAGTGGGGATGGACCGACACGACCTGGACCAACTATGTGAACGCGATGCTGAACTACGAGTCGACGCTGAAATCGCCCAAGCAGATGATGGTAGGCATTGACAGCGTGGATTCGTCGTCGATGCCGGACTCGGAAGCGGCGACCGCAGTGTCGTTAAAGATGGCGTTTGGCAATCAGGGAATGAATGCCAGTGATATCACGAACTATCCCCACTGCTCTTCGGACTGGTGCAATTTGTTCGACGAGTACACGGGGAAAGTTCCGCTGGAATTGCAGACCATCGCGCTGAGCAGCCCGGAGAATAATCCGCCAGTGGGATCGCTGGTATATCTGCTTCCCTTCGCGGTGAGCCATCACGTGACGATCCTGGAGATTTACACGGACGACTGGCTACTGGCGTTTGACCCGAATTATCCGGGCAACAGCACGTATGGAGCGGCGTACGCGGCGGCGTTCAAAGCCGCGGCCGAAGGCAAGTGAATACCGAAGGTCTTAAAACCCTCGCACGACGCAGAGAGCGCCAGAATCCCGGCGCTCTTTTTTGTTTTCCAGCCGCAGGCGGACTCGCAAGTGCGTGTCCTAAGTGGACACGGGATGTACTTGTAGTTTTCGCAAGGACACTGACCGAATGATATCTATCGCGGGGAATCCAGAGTCGCTACAGTCACCAAAGGCTCGGGTCATACCCGCACCCACAAGCAAAGTCTAAAAAATAAGATCGCGAGGTAAGCAATGTCCCCCAATTTCCCCCGACTCGCGTGCGGTCTATCGGCACGCACCAGGCAACATCTTTCTAATCTTCTCGTTTTAACCATTCTGATTCTTCTCAGCCTTTCACCAAATCTAAACGCACAGTTGTTGAGCGACACGACGGCTGGCCTAAATCCGGTTGGCGGGAAAGGGCATCTCACAATCTCTGTGACGCTCGCGCCCGCCACGGTTGGAGTCACGTACAACGCGGTGGTCTCGGTAAGCGGCGGAACCGCGCCGTATCGATTTGGAGAGCAGGGCCTTCCGGCCGGGCTCGCGATCAACAATACAACTGGCGTTATCTCGGGAACTCCGACGGCGGCCGGACAGTTTCCCTTCGTGGTGTGGGCGGGAGACTCCACCGGAAAGGGTGGATTTGGAAAATTCACGCTGACAGTGAATGGTCAATCGAGCGTGAGCGTGACCATAACGCCAACCAGCGCGACGGTGAACTCGGGCGCGACAGCGCAATTCCAGGCGACCGTGACCAACACGTCGAACACGGCGGTGAATTGGACGGTAAACGCGGGATCAGTTTCGGCGAGTGGACTTTTCACGGCGCCGACGGTGACGAAAAACTTGAGCGTAGTGCTGACCGCGACCAGCGTGGCGGATTCAACCAAGTCGGCGAGCGCGAATATCACGGTAGTAGTCACGTCCACGACGGGAAAGGTTTCTCTGGAAGTTCTGTTCCCGCCGACCAATCCGAACACGCAGGACTTCAAGAATTTGCAGACCTACGTGATGAGCAATCCAGCGGTTTCCGGCGGGAATCTGTCGGTGCAATGGGGCATGATCGATAAAGGGCCAAGCGCCAATCCGCAATACGACTGGAGCGCGGTAGACGCGGCAATCGTGCCGTGGGTGGCCGCAGGCAAGAAGGTAAACCTGATCGTCTGGGCCAACAGCGACAGCACCAGCTCGCCCTGTCCGGACGGTAGCACCAACACCACCGGCAACTGCGGGATTCCGTCGTATGTTTGGACCGCACTGGGGCCGTCGAACTACACCACCTGCAGCACGCAGTACGGAAACCAGCAGCTTCCGAACTACCTGGACCGCGCTGGATTCCAGTTGCCTTATCAACAGTTCATGGCGGCGTTGGTTCAGAAATACGGAGCCGATGCGAACATCGGCTACATTCGCTTCGGACTCGGCCATGGCGGAGAAACTTATCCGGGTTCGGGCTGGAACAACACCTCGACCGCATGCGGAAAGGCATTCGCTTCGTGGGGCGTGACGACTACGACCTGGGAGGCTTACCTGGCGGGCATGCTGGATTTCGAGGCGACCCTGAAATCCGGCAAACAACTCATGGTGGGCGTAACCCCGATGGGCGTGCCCAACACTGCCGTACCAAACTACGTAGCGCCGCTGGCAGTGCCGATGCATGTCGGCTTCGGCAGCCAGGGGCTGGAACAGAGCGACATCGCCAACTATCCGAACTGCACGGCGAACTGGTGCAACCTGTTCGCGCAGTACGCCGGGCAGGCGCCGCTGGAGTTGCAGACGTACCTACAAAGCTGTCCGGACAACACCTGCACCACCGGATCGCTGGTGAACCTGGTGCCGTTCGCGATCAGTCACCATGCCACCGTTCTGGAGATCTACTACCAGGACTGGCTGCTGGCCTTTGACCCTTCGGCTCCGGGCAACAGCCAGTACGGCGCGGCCTATGCGCAGGTGCTGACCAACGCGGCGAACACGAACATTCAGTAGGAAAACGCAGTCTGAAACAAGGGCGGCCCGGGTATGGGCCGCCCTAATTTTTTGTGGATTCCGGGGCGTGAACAATGGCGGAAGCGAGTGGGGGTCGAACCCACCGGCGACAGGGTCACCTGCCGCCCGCCGGTTTTGAAGACCGGGACGATCACCGGACCGCATGCGCTTCCGCAGCGCAATCATGATAAGGCCGCGACCGGTGAATTCGGAACCTCAGCAGCTGAAGCCGCGCCCTTTCGAACCAACTTTCCGAAGTAAGCCGTTCCGGCTTACTTCGGTTGCTTCACCACGCGCAGGTATGGCTTCAGTGTCTTGAAGCCTTCGGGATAGGTCTTTTGCGCGTCTTCGTTCGAGACCGCAGGCGCGATGATCACATCGTCGCCGGGCTTCCAATTTACCGGCGTCGCGACTTTGTGTTTGGCGGTGAGCTGCATGGAATCGATCACGCGCAGGATCTCGTCAAAGTTACGGCCCGTGCTCATGGGATAGCTGAGTTGCAGCTTGATCTTTTTGTCGGGGCCAATCACGAAGACGGTGCGGACCGTGGCATTGTCAACTGCGGTGCGGCCTTCGCAGGTTTCTCCGGCCTCGGCGGGCAGCATGCCGTAGAGCTTGGCAATCTTCAGTTGTGGGTCGCCGATCATGGGATAGTTGACCTTCGCGCCTTGCGTCTCTTCGATGTCGGCCGCCCACTTGGCGTGGTTGGCCACGGGATCGACGCTGAGACCGATGATCTTGACGTTGCGCTTGGCGAATTCCGGCTGCAGCTTGGCCATGTAACCGAGTTCGGTGGTGCAGACTGGCGTGAAATCTTTGGGATGCGAGAACAGGATGGCCCAGCTATCGCCGATCCATTGATGGAAATCGATGTTGCCCTGCGTGGTTTCGGCGGTGAAATCCGGGGCTGTGTCGTTGATACGCGGAACGCTTGAGGTTGGGTTGGTCGTCGCGGTCGTCATAAATCTCTTCTTCTCCTTTGAAAAATTCATTCATGCTCAGGTGCCGAAAGCGATCCCAGCGGCGCGCCCGGTCTGCCGAATAAAGTACCGGAAGACTGACTGGCAGAAAAACGGGAGGAAAAACAAACCCACCCAGTTCGCCGGGTGGGTCGGGAAAAAATTCGATGCAGTCCCCTATCCACGCCCCGGCGCAGGCCGACAACAACAGCACATCACGCAGGCGATGGAGACACTGAACATGTGGCTAGCATAGGAGGCGCTGCCAGTGGCTGTCAAACCCGCGGCGAACACACTCCAGAGTGCCCGTTGGGCAGGAACCCGCGCGCCTGCCACCGAGGTCCGCTAAAAGCAGACTGTGCAAAGAGTTGCGACCCGGAAACGTGGAAAAAGCCCGTCGAAATTAACATACTGTTAACATTTGTGTGATCTCTGTGTAACACCCACCGGACGATACTGTTGCACGCAACAAAGGGCGTGTAGCCTGCGTTCTGCTTTTGCGTCCTCACGGAGACCTTCATGACTCGATCTGGATTCGCTGCTATCGTTCTGTCTCTTGTGCTGTTGTGCTCCGCCTCCGCCTTCGCCAATTCCGGCCAACTGATGGATTTTTACGGGCTCAAAGACCTGCAGGCGGTCGGCAATTTCTATAATGGATCGGGATTCCCCGGAACGCCGAATTTTGGAGTCACGTTCTCGTCGAACTTCTTTGGCCTCAACTCGTTTCAAAACGGTGGTTCTGGAAACTTTTCTGCACCCCCATTTGGGCCTGCTATCTTCATGAACGGTACTGTGGGCTCAGCGGTGACGGGCACGATCAATATGGCGCAAGGTTTCAGTACCGGCCTAAATTTCTTCTTCACTGCGGGATTCACCGGCGGTCAGACTGAGACGGTGCAAATCTGGAGTGGTGCGAACGGCACGGGTACAGTGCTGGCAACCATCATCCTGGGCAATAACAATGCGTCCTGCACGTCAGTTCTGTACTGCACCTGGTCAGTAGCAGGCACCAGCTTCTCCGGCACGGCCCACTCGATAACGTTCAGCGGCCCAGCCGATGAACTCGGACTGGCGGATATCACGATTGGCTCCAGCACAACTGCGGTGCCGGAACCATCTACCGTGTATCTGCTGGGCCTGGGATTGGCGGGAATTTCCATCGGGAGTGTTCGGCGTTTTCTTTCTGTCTAATAGCTAAAAAGGAATTCCTCGATTGAAGTCTGGGAGACCGCTCCATCTGCGGGATGCGTACGCTCTTTCTTGCCAACAAATTCCAAATGCCTGAGTCGCGCGCGCCACTCTGTTTACATGACTGCCAGACGGTCTAACCAAAGGGCCAAGGGTCCCAGGCAGAATCTCTCTACAATCCCGCGCGCTCCCGCAACCGACGGGACGGATTCTCCGCTGGAGAGAATTCTCAAGAGCCGGTGGGGCCTGGCGATCCTGTTGGCAGTCTGTACGTTCGCGGTTTACGCCCCCGCTCTGAGTTATCCCTTCGTCAATTACGACGACAACGAATACATCACCGAGAACCAGCACGTGCAGCAGGGACTCTCCGCCGCCACGGTCGCTTGGGCCATCACTTCGACGCAATACTCAAACTGGCATCCGGTGACATGGATATCGCACGCATTGGATTGGCAGATCTTCGGCAAGAACGCCGGCGGACATCACTTTACGAATGTCCTGATTCACTCCGCGAATGCGGCGCTGCTTTTCGTGTTCCTGTCGTCGGCGACGGGGAACAAGCTGCGCAGTATGTTGGTCGCGGGCCTGTTTGCACTGCATCCGCTGAACGTAGAGAGTGTGGCGTGGGTGGCAGAGCGGAAGAGCGTCCTGAGCATGTTTTTTCTGCTGCTGACGCTGCTGGCCTATCTCCGTTACTCGCGAAGACCCAACCTCGAACGCTACGTTCCAGTGTGCCTGCTGTTTACGATTGGGCTGGCGGCCAAGCCGATGATTGTGACCCTGCCATTTCTGCTGATGCTGCTCGACTACTGGCCCTTGCGGCGAATCGCGCGGTGGAGCGCAAAGGACAGCGAGAGCGCCATGCCGCAAGAATCGTGGCGCCGGCTGGCGCTGGAGAAGATGCCGTTGCTGGTGTTGAGCGCCGGCAGTTGCGTTCTCACCATGATTGCGCAGCATGGGGCAATTCCCTCCTCCGATGTGCTTCCGCTCAGCATGAGGATCGGCAACGCGGTCCACTCGTATGGGATCTACTTCGCCAAGACGATTTGGCCGAATCCTTTGGTGGTGTATTACCCGCTGCAGACCTCCGGTGTCGGAATCACCGCAGTCGTGCTCTCTTCCGCGTTCTTCCTGGCAAGTTGTGTGGCAGCCTGGAGCCTACGCGCGGCCGGATACCGGCTGGTGGGTTGGTTCTGGTTTGTTGGAAGCCTGGTGCCCATGATCGGACTGGTGCAGGTCGGCAATCAAGCGATGGCGGATCGCTATGCGTACCTGCCGCTCATCGGCCTCTTCACGGTACTCACGTGGGAACTGGGAGAGTTTGCCGTCCGCCAGGAAATTGACCGGCAATGGTGCATCGCGGCAGGCTGCGCCGTCTTGATTTGCTTCTCTGTGGTGACCCGCCGCCAACTCCATTACTGGAGCAGCAGTTCCGCGCTGTGGACGCATACGTTGGACGTGACCAGGCACAACATCATCGCCGAACGAAATCTCTACATCGCGGAAGATAATCTCGCCTACCAACTGCTGTCGTCGGGGCGTTCGAGTGAAGCCCTGCCGCATTTCGAAAATGCGGCCCGATTGGCGCCGACGGACCCTTTGAGCCATTGGGCATTGGCCGCCAGCGAGCAGGATCGCGGCCAACTGAGAGAAGCGCTGGATAATTATCGTGTCGTTACCGGCAATCCGCAGAATTCGAAGCAACTCACCGCCGCGTGGCTGAACATGGCCATGATCTCGAGCGAACTTGGGGACTATGAAAGGGCAACGGAGTATTCGACGAAAGCGGTGCAAAACGACACGCAAACAGTGAGTTCATTCGTGCTGGATGCAGAGCGCACGGCGGCGGAACGCCCCTCGCCGAATGCTTGGTTGCGGCTTGGGCTTTTGCAAGAACAATCCGGACAGACAGCCAAGGCTCAGCAGTCGTATCTGCAGGTGATCCGGATGGACCCCAATTCGCTCGTGGCCCGCGAACTCCTGGATCACCTGGATCATCGCGGCGCCGCGTACTCTGGAGTTGTGAGAAGGGGCGAGTAGCTGCGCTGGTTATTGCATTGGATTCTGCGCGTTCAAATGATCCAGCGCCTTTTGCGCGTCAGTGCGGCCGGGGTTGATTTTCAGTGCTCGCAGATAGGCGGCGCGCGCGTCGTTGATGAGGCCGACTTGCTCCCCGACCAAGCCAATGCGCACGAAGCCTTCCGCCGAAGGTTGAGCATAGACCATGTCATCCAGCTCGCGGAGTTTGGCGCCGGTGATTTCGGGATCTTTATTCGCAGCGCGCGCGAAGGCTTCGTGAGATCTTGAGAAATCTCCGAGCTCGCCAAAAATAATGCATAAGTTAAAGTACGACTGCACGATCTGCTCGGGATCCTGGGCCGAGTGAACCACCACCTCATAAGCCTTGATGGCCTCGCGCAGTTTCCCTTTGTCTTGAAGATCAGAGGCAATAGCCAAATGGCTATCCGCGTCGCCTGGGGCGATGTCAGCAGCTTGCTCGAAATATGGCATGGCTTCTTGCATGCGATGTTGTTCGACAAGCTGGCCGCCAACGTGGTCAAGGGCACGGGCATTCCCTTTAGTTACATCGAGCGCGTGTAACCACAGAGTTGAACTGGACTCCCAGAATCCGACTTGGCGATAGGTCAGAAGCGAAAGACCTAGTAAGACGACGGCGGCGGCGGTGACACGCGCGGCCTCGCTCATCCGGAAATGGCCGGCAATCTCGGCTGCGCCGCATACCGCGATGATGAAAATTCCGATCAGAGGAATGTAAGCGTAGCGATCGGCCATTCCCTGCTCGCCCACCTGGACGATGCCGATCACCGGCACCAGCGATCCCAGATACCACAACCATCCTACGGCGAGGTAGGGACGCACCAAGCGCTGCGTCCAGCAAATCCAGGTGAAGCCCAGCAGAAGGACGACGCCGCCAAAGAATGGGCCCCACGCGGCGAATCCTCCGGAAGTCGTCATGTATGGATCGAAATGGTTGGGATAGTGAATGGCGAAGCCGAAGGGAATGAAAGTTTTCCAAACGTAGAGAAAGTATGCCGAAACTGCGTTTAAGAGACGAACTAAGATGGGAACGGCTTGCAACGGCGCAATCGCCTTCTTCTGCGCGTAGATCGTAAGCGCGGAGCTAATGCCTGACAGCGCGAACAGCGGAATTTTTTCGAGCAGGAGCCAAAGCGGGGACTTTTGTGGTGATGGCAAGTAATCCGCAGCGGGCCCCCATCCCGAGATACGCTGCAACGGCCAGTAGTCCAGCAGCAGCAGGATGAATGGAAGCGTGACCAGCATGGGCTTGGCGAGCAAGCCCAGGGCAAACATCACGCAAGCTACGGCATAGCGGCGCCAGTCCGGTCGACGGGCGTACCACACATAAGCCCATAAGGAGAGAAGGAAGAAAAGAGTGCTCAATACGTTCTTGCGCTCGGCAATCCAGGCGACGGAGTCGACGTTAAACGGATGCAGGGCAAACAGTGCGGCTACTAGAAAGCTGATTTGTCTGCGCCCGGTCACCGCCTGCATCAAGAGAAAAAGCGCAATGCCGTTGAGCAAATGAAAGAACAGGCTGGTGAGATGGTGGTCCCCGGCGTTCAAGCCGAAAAGCTGACAATCGAGAGAGTGAGAGAGATAAGTTAAGGGATGCCAGTTGTCCTGCGCGGTGGTGGTGAAGGACCACACCACGGTGTCCCAGGTGAGGCCCGCTTTTACGTGCGCATTCTTGACGACGTAGCCCCCGTCGTCATAATCGATGAAAGGATGATGGCGAACCTGGATGTAGACCGCAAGGGTCATCAGCGTCAGAAGAAGGCACAGCGCCCAACTGGACGCCCAACGCGGTTCGGGAGACGCGAATGTAACTTTCGGCGCAGAAATCTCTTGAGGGGTGGACTTCTTCCGCCTGCTTCGTGAAGCGACTTTACGGGGTTTTTCTAAGACTGCCATCGAATGCGCAATGCCCCTTTAACCAAATTCGCCAGCACAACCGGCAAATGAAAAGCCTGCTTTTAGGAGTGATTCGGAGGCCGGTCCGACGGTCTCCCAGAGACGGCTGGCAGTCACGATAGTAGCGAGATTCTTCGCGCTTATTGTTAACGCCATGTTACGGTCTGATGAAAAAGTCCGGGGGAGGTGCACGCATCCGAGCCTTAGTTTGGTTTCGGAGGCACTACGTCCGACCGCTTGTAGAGCTCGACTGACGCATCGGCCTCTTCGTTGTACGTCTTGGCTGCATCTCCCCAGACGTAACGAGTCTGCGGCTCGATCTCGTCGGCAACCCCCACGATCTCGTAGTGGTTGTGAAGATAGTCCTTAAACCAGCCGAGAATCCATCTCTCCGCGCCGGGCAAAACCTGCCACGAACTCACCATCCGGACAAGGACAATGTAGTCCGGACGGTTCTGCTCGATTTCCTTCGCCATCTCATGTTGCATCTGAAGGGCAAATGCTTGCTTCTCGAACAAGGGGTAAACGTAGATGTAGCCGGTGGCGGAGTGCCGGCGCGAGTAGAAATAGACCTCCGGCTCGGAGCCGAGCACGGCGACGCGGGCATCGGGGGAAGCCAGATCTTTCAGATGATTAGCGACGACCTCGGCCTCGGGGAATGGACTGAGGCCGTATTCGTCGCGGGAGAGGGCGATCGGATCCATGTAAAAAAGCGAACTACCCTGCAGCACGACGGAAGCAACGGCCACGATCACGAAAACAATCGCGGGGATCGCCCTTGCCATGGCGTTACTGGATAACTTCGCCATTTCGCGCGTGCCTGAGGAGATCGTAATGCCGGCCAGGAGGCTGATTGCAGGGAGCACCAGAATGAAGTAATGCGGCCTGAAGTAGAAGCCCAGGCACACGCCACACCACGAAAAAAAGAGAAATCCCAACACGAATGCCGCGTTCTTTCGCAAATGGGAATCCCACGCGAGTGCAGCCAGTCCCAAGGCGGCAAGAATCCAAACCAAAAAGTAGGACTGGATGACATGGGAGCCGATGACGAAGAGGTTGTCCCACGCATCCCAACGAGCGGTGACCGCCGCGTACTGGCGAGCGTAGGAGAAAGTCCAGAACCACATGTGCCCAAGCTGGCCGGCAAACAACATGATCAGGCAAGTGAGGGCGAAGGGCACAACTGCGCCTGCTCCGTACGCTGCGGCTTGGCTGAAAGTGCGCCAGTTTTTCCACTCGCGCCGCATGGTAAAGAGCAGATACCAGGCTCCGAACGCGATGAAGACGATGCCCGACTGCTTCATCACGAATGCCAGCCCCATGAGCACACCGCTATAGAAGAAGAGTGAATAACGGCGGAGATCGAGAGCTTTCAGGAGAAGGAGAGTTCCGCCCAGCGCGGCCAGCACGACGAAGTGATTGGCATGTCCGGCAAATCCGAGAACGCACTCGCTGGTCGCCAGCAGTCCATAGCTGCAGGCCGCGACCAGTCCGGTGGCGCCGTCAAACAAGCGGCGGGCAAGAAGATAAATCAGCATCATCGAGGCTGCATTCACCAGGATCATGCCAAGATGAATGCCAGCCGGGGACTGCCCGAAGACCGCCATGATGAGGGCGTAGGCGACATAGGTGCCGGGCAGCTTCATGTTGTAAGCAAGCTTGTAGGGCGCGATGCCTTGCAATATGAGCTGGCCGGCGTAAGCGTATTCGCCCTCGTCGCGCTCCAAGGCCATTTTCAGCAATCGGAAGCGGACTGCCGAGAAAAACAGGATCACAACCGCGAGCAAGACAACCGTCCAAAGGCGCCGAGAGCTTTCCGTGGTGACTTCCGCCTCGTTCTTTGGCTTGCGCTTGGATTTTGCATTCATGATCGCGGGCTTTGCGCCTTTTTCGGCGTGACAACGAACCAAGCCACGGTCCATCGCGCCCTTCCCGAGCACTCTATGGGCCAGCCAATGGAATTCCCCAATCAAGTTCAAGGCATTCCCAAGGCAGTTCGAGGTTCGAGTTCGATGAGAGCTGATGGTGGCAGGCGTGACCATCCTACCGCCGACTGGCTCCGAATTATTACAGCCGGGTTACAGTTCCGTTAAAATTGCGCGAACGCCGCTCCAGTTGCGTCTTTCCCCAGTTATTCTTGTCGATTCAAGAGGTCCTATGCCTGCCATTAAAGCTGCAAAAAAGAACAATAAAAAGGCGCGACCGGTGCCCAAGCCGGTGCCGGTTGCAATCATCCAACCACCGCAGGAAAAGCCAGTTGACTCGATGGATTTCTCCGCCTTTCCGTGGCGGCAGCGCGTTACGCCCATCATCCTTCTCGCCCTGACTACGTTTGCTGTTTATCTGCAGGTCATACATTTTCCGTTTTCAAACTACGACGATGGCGAGTACATCACCGATAACCTCAAAATCCAGCGCGGGATTGACTGGCCGACGATCCACTGGGCCCTGACCTCGACGGAACACGCCAACTGGCACCCGGTCACCTGGCTTTCGCATGCCATGGATTGGCAGCTCTTTGGCCCAGAGGCATCCGGCCATCATCTGACCAGCCTCTTGCTGCACGTGTTGAATGTTGCGCTTTTGTTCCTCTTCCTGGCGCGTGTCACGAAGTCTACGGCGCGCAGCCTGCTGGTCGCGGCATTGTTCGCTATCCATCCCATCGATGTCGAGAGTGTGGCTTGGGTTGCCGAACGAAAAACGGTGCTATGCACGACCTTCTTTCTTCTGACGCTATTGGCCTACGCGCAATATGCGCGGCGTCCGAATGCATTGCGCTATTTGTGGGTCGCTCTGCTCTTTGTCCTGAGCCTGGCGTCGAAACCCTTGGCGGTGACGTTTCCCTTCGTGCTGCTCTTGCTCGATTACTGGCCTCTGCAGCGAATCAAGGGATGGATCCCGCCGTCTCCGAATTTCGAAGCGCCGCAGCGTCCATTCTGGAAGCTTGCGCTGGAAAAGCTGCCGTTGCTAGCCTGCAGTGCAGCGGGCAGCGTGCTGACGGTGATCGCTCAGCAGAAAGTGAGCGCGATCCGATCGGGCGCGGCCTACCCGCTGTATCTCCGCATCGAGAACGCGATCTTCTCCTATGCGGACTACTTGTGGAAGCTCATCTGGCCGACACGTTTAGCGGTTCTTTATCCTTACCCGGCCGGCGGCCTGCCCATTTGGATGATGCTTCTTTCCGTGATCGTTCTCGCGGGATGCAGTTTCATGGTTTGGCGGGAGCGTAGTCGGCGTCCTTACCTGATAACGGGATGGCTATGGTTCTTGGGCATGTTGGTGCCTATGATCGGACTGGTGCAGGTGGGCGAGCAGGCCATGGCAGACCGCTACGCGTACCTTTCCGTGGCCGGACTGTTCCTGTTGGCTGTCTGGTTACTCTACGAACTGGCGGAGTGGCAGCAGAATCGTTTGCGCTGGCCTGTGGCGGGAGCTGGTGCAATCGTGCTGATCGCTCTCGGCTACCTTTGCGTACAGCAAGTGGGATATTGGAAAAGTAACCTCGATCTCTGGGGACACGCGGCGTCGGTGACTGAAAATAACAGCGTGGCCGAGGACGTGGTTGGCTCAGAAATTCTGGTGGAAGCCATGAATCATGGCGCTCGCTACTCCGACGAAGCGCAGACGCATTTTCAAAATGCGGTTCGAATCGATCCGCAGGACAGCGAAGCGGTCATGAACATTGGAGCCGATCTTCAGGTTCATGGCCATCTGCAAGAGGCGATCGCAAAATACAAGGAAGCCCTGCCCTACGCGAAAGAAGATCTGCGAAGAGCTCAAATTCTGTGCGATCTCGGGTCGGCGTACGAACAGTCAGGCGAATTCGTCACTGCGCGAAATTACTATCAGCAATCGCTGCAGTACCACGCGAAGAACAGCAACATCGCGTTTATCGGCTTTGCACGGACATTTACCGATGAGAAGATCGCTGCGGCCCGCGCTCAATTGGCCGCGCATCCCAGTGCGAAGGGTTTCGTTGAACTGGGCCAGTTGCAGGAAGCGGGAGCGTATAACGCGGAGGCGCTCGCATCGTATCAACATGCGTTGGAATTGGATCCTAAGTCAGAGGAAGCCCGGGCTGGGCTGGATCGGGCGTCGAGATCGGTCAATGAAGCGGCTCCGGCAGTTGGGCTTCCCTTTGGTGCTCATTAGGCTACTGCTGAGGAGGTGGCTGAGCGGGTTGCTCTGGCTGAGCCGGCTGTCCTGGCTGCGCGTTGGTGGGCTGGCCGCCATTGAGCGAAGGGTTCGGCAGCGATCTTAGTAATGACGTCGGACCCCAAGTATCATGGCCGCGATCATATCCGGGATCGTAAAAAAATAGCCACTGGTTGTAGTGGTTCTTCTTGTCAAATATCCGGATCGTCTCCTTGGTACTCGCACTCGCGACTCCGATGAAAGGTCCGCCGCCGAAGGTGGGCGAGGTAGCTTGACCGGACGGATTAGCTGCTGACCCAGTCTTTGGCAGGCCGGGCTGAGTCAACTGTGAGGTGCCGTTTGCAGGTGGCTGTGCAGACGATGGATCGGGGGGGACGGCGGGTACGCCCGAATTATCGTCCGCGGAATCTTGCGATGCAGCTTCGTTTTGGTTGGGCTGAACGTTTCCCGGATTGGAAGGTCCGAAGGCCGACGCAACATCCGACGCATGCAGCAATTTGAATTCCTTGCCGGTGATGGGATCGGTGAAATGCTTGCGCAGGAACCTGAGTCCATCGCCTCCCACAAGCTCGTCCACCGTGTTGGGATAACGGCCCCTCTTCTTGGTGAACTCGCGAATCGCCCGGCGGTATTGGACTCCGCGATGAATCATCTCTTCTTCCTTATCCCGCCTTACCTCCCAGCTGATCGTGGGCACGATTACGGCAGCGGCAATCGCCATCAGGGCCATGAGAAGCAGTAATATGAGCAACACATAGCCACGCTGGGCGGGCGATTTCGAGTTCCCGAGTGTCATTGGCCCCTTAATCAAAAACTGTATTTCAAGCCCAGTTGCAGGGTGCGTGGGCGATGCGCATCCACCGGGTGCAGGAATCCGCTGCCGGTGGTGCAGTCTACATTGACCAGGGGAGTTCCCAGCGGCGCGCCTGGGACCGGGGTCAGACCACCGGCTGCGGTGTAGCCGGGGCCCCCATAGCAGTTGACGATGTTGGAGGCGGTGTTGCCGATGTTGGAATTGAAGATTCGGAATTGCGTGTGGTTGAACACGTTAAATGCTTCGAACCGGAACTCCATGTTGCTGCCTTCGGTAATGCGGAAGTGCTTCAACAAACTGAAATCGAAGTTGGTGCGATGCGGATTGTTGAGGAAGTTGCGGCCTTCGTTGCCGAAGGTGAGGCCTTGCGGCGCGGCGAACGCGGCCGGGTTGTACAACAGCGGCCCCACGCTGTCCGTGCCATTGACCCATTGTGGAGGTTTGGCGCGCGGACTGGCGACTACATCCGGGTAGGAACCTGCACCGGCAAGGTTGGCGACACCGGCATTGTCTGCCACCGAGATGCCGTTATTGCCGCCATTGTTGATGACGGTAAATGGCGTACCCGACTGGAACGACGTAATGCCGGAAAATTCCCAGCCGTCGAGAAGCGCGCGAAACAATTGCGATCCACTCTGAGCGGTGGGCTTGCCGTTGTCCGCTACCTCAGTGAGAGCGCGCTCGATAAATCCACTCATCTTAGGCAGTGCGTAAATGTAGTTGACACTCAACAAATGTCGCTGGTCGAAGCTGGAACTCGCCCATCCGTATCGGACGTTCGCGGAATTCACGAACGAAGCGTCGGAGCGATCGGAAGAATCGTCGAGAGAGTGGCTAAAGGTATACGAGCCACCGATCGTAAGCGGCCCGTGGGTACGGCGCACGGTTGCCTGAAAGGCGTGGTATTGCGAGTCCGCAACGTTCTGCAGAGAGAGCACGCGACCAATTCCCGGGGCGTAGGTACGCAGCGCGCTCGGAGGCGGAATCGCGATCGGTCTCGTCGCGTAGCAGGCGGCGGCAAGGTTGGCCCACGCCGGTTGGTTGGGGGTAACTATGATGTTACCGACTTGGAAATTGCCCAAGACATATTGGTTCCCATTCGTGCTGCCGGTGTAAGTCTGGCAGTCCAAGGTGGTGATGGGCTGACCCGGTCCATAAGGGTTGCCATTGGGGAAAATCCCGATGTCGGGTCCGGTGGGTGGGATGGGCAACTGGTTCAACTGCAGTTCGGCGGACAAATGAGTTCCCTTGCTGCCGACGTACGCCACGGTTGCCACCATGTCTTTGGGAAGCTGGCGCTGCACGCTCAAGCTCCACTGCTGCGCGTCGGACCACACTGTTTTCGTGGGAATGGAGGTCACATCGATGGGAAACGCGTTGCCACCGCCAATGCCGATGTAGCTGAACGGATTGGTCTGGGTCATCGTGAGGACGAGCGGTGGTCCACCCTCGAGTGAGCCCGTGTTGGCCTCTTTCGGCGTACCGTGTTCATAGAAGAAGCCGTAGCCGCCGCGAATCGAGGTGCGGCCGTCTCCCTTGGGGTCCCAGGCGAAACCAACTCGTGGAGCCGGATTGAAGAGATGGCTGCTGGCGCAACTGTCCGGCACTCCATTCAAGCCGCATCGCACTAACCCGTTGGTAACGACTGAATTTGGTCCGATGGGAAGCGTGACAGGATTGCCCCCAACCTGTAGATATCCCCCGTTGAATCCCGCTGGGAAACCCGGCGCAATACTTACCGTCGAGGCCAAGGTGCGGTCGAAAGCTTTTGGATCCCAGTTGTAAGCGTTGTGATACTTCTCCGAATAATTGGTGAACAGGCTGAAGCGCACGCCCATATTCAGCGTCAAATGACGGTTTACGCGCCAGTCATCCTGCACATAAGGCTCGACGATGTAGTAGTTGTTGTAATACTTGAGCTGGCCGCTATCCTGCTGGAAGCTGTAAACGTTCGGGCCGCTGGTCGTAACCAACTGGCCCATGAAATCGGCGAAGGCGTTGCCGCTGCCGCTTCCACTCTGGTTGGTGAAGTTCAGGATGCCCTGCACGTCGCCAGTGGCCGAACCGATGGCGCCGTTGGTTTCGCCGCGCCGCGCATCGACCACCTGAACTCCCATCTGCACGGTGTGATTGCCGAAGGCCTTGCTGAAATTGTCGCTGAGGGAGTAGGTGGGATTGGTGTGATCCCAGGGCACGAACGAGGTGTCCACCGCAAAACCGTTGCCGCCGTAGATGGCGTTGGTGCCGCTGACGATGATCGCCGGGAGTTTATTCCCGGGATTCGGAAAGATTGAACTGATCCCGCTGGCGCCCGTGCGAGGCACCGTGTTACTCAAATTTCCGCCAGGGCCGCTAACATCCGCAAGTGTGATGTGCGAATCGACGTAGCTCAGGACCAACTCGTTGACGGTGGTGGAATTGATCGTCGCTGACAAGCGTGCCACCATGCTGATGCCGGGACCGTTTAGCCGGTTCTCCACTGTGGGGAAGCTTTGCGAGTGAACGGCCGACGTCTGCAAGTAAGACCATTGCGGGTTGGTGGTGGTGGTATCCCAGGCGTCGTGGATATAGCGGAAAGAAAAACGCAATCCTTCCGTAAAGTTGTAATCGAAGCGGCCCAGTTCTTCGCGCCAATAGGTAGGAGGCGAGACGGCGCCGACAAAACAGGGGACGTAAGGCACACCGGTCAGAGGGTTCGTCTGATTCGCCAGGGGTGAGTTGCATCCGCTGCTGGAGTTGGGCGGGGGGATCAAAGAATTCAGCAGGATCAGACTATTCGGATTCAACTGAGCGACCGTACCGCTTTGCGCTCCCACCAGATTGCCGGCGTAAGTCAGGATGGGAAAACCGTTGCCGCCCAAGCCGTTTACCGAAGGACAGTCGGGATACTGGATTCTCTTAAAACTCACGGTGGTCCCCGGGAAAGCGAACGGGCACACATCGCTGAAATCACCGCTGCGTTCCGCCAAGGTGGGAACGGCCTGGCTGAAGTCGCCGGGTTCGTTGCCCGGGCCCAGGGGTGATTTCTCCAGACGAAATTCTTCCGACCAGAAGAAGAATGCTTTCTTCTTGCTGGTATTGAAAGCTCCGGGAATGAAAGCAGGCCCACCCAACGTAAAACCAAAGTCGTGGCGCCGGTACAGAGGCGCCTTGCCCGGGGGGTCGAAGTAGTTGCGCGCGTTGAAGGCCTCGTTGCGCAGGAACTCGTAGGCATTGCCGTGGAATGCCGAAGTGCCCGACCTGGTGGTCACGAGAACGGTGCCGGAAGAAGTGCGGCCGTACTGCGCGCCGTAGTTCGAGGTAAGAACTTTCACTTCTTGAATGGCGTCGAGGCTGGGGTAGACCATCAGCGTGCTTTCCGAACCGTTCAGCCCGGCGTTCAGAACGTCGCTGCCATCGACATCGAAATTGTTGTATTCGACGCGGCCACCGTTCACGCTGTATTTGACGCTGCCCTGCACTCCGACTTTAGCTTCGTCCTGTCCGGTCTGATTGCTGACGCCGGGAGCGAGAGCAATCAACTGCGTGAAGTTTCTGCCGTTCAATCCGGTGCTGAGCACTTCGTGTTCCGTGATCGTGCCTTCGATATGCGCGGTTCCGGTTTCCACTTCCGCCGCACCGCCGGCCGTGACGTTGACTTTCTCCACTGCGCTGGGCGGCACGAGACCTGCGGGAATCTCGAGGACCTGGCCGGCGGCCAGAGTCACGTCGGTTTCGAAGGGAGCGAAGTTGGGCGCGCTGACGCTGAGTTTGTAAGTGCCAGGCGCAATGCCGGTCACCGAGTAAAGGCCGCGCTCGTTGGAAGTAACCGTCTTCCTGGCATTGCCGCTGGTAACGGTAACGGTCGCTCCCGCGATGACTGCGCCACTTTGGTCGGTCACCGCGCCAGTCAAGCCTGCGGATCCTTTTTGTACGCTGACTTGAGCGGCGGGAGCGGCCTGCGTTTCGCCTGCGGCGGGCGCGCCTTGGGGCGTGCTTACAGGTTCGGGTGCAGGAGGCGCGACGGTCAGAACGGCGTCGGCTTCTTTATCCTCGCCGTCCTGCAGTTCGATGGTCACCACGAACAACTGGAATCCCTCGGCCGAAATCTTGACGCTGTAGGTGCCGGGCTTCAGGCCCTTGATGCTGTAGTTTCCGTCCTGGTTCGTGGTCGCGGCCTGGCCGCCCCCGGTGCCTTCCACCGTGATGGTGGCCTGTGCGATGGGAGAGCCGGAAAGTTGAATGACGCTGCCATGGATCGCAGCCCCGCCTTGCGCCTGCGCCGGCACGCCAAGCACGGCAATCCCCAGACACACAATCAGAACAAAATAAAAAATGCGATGAAAAGTCACGAACCAACCTCCGGACGACGATCAGCCCCCATCACGGGGCAGAACTCTGGAATGCTGAAACGATAGGGCTGAGCAGAGCGATCCAAGGTAACCGCACTTTGTTACAGCGAAATGAATAACGAGTTAAATTCGCGTAACAGTCGGCTGATTTTCCGTGCTGGGTGCGGGATTTATTTCGCCCGCGTTTTGCACAAGAAGCGTGGCTTCGCGTCCTTCTTTTACACAAATAGCGTCGTTCCACACCGAAGAATTTACGTAGCGTTCATCTTTCCGTCATTTGTGCGTAACAGGGCTCGGGGATAGTTATCCCGCGCCACCAGTGCGTCGTGGTGTGCAGTTCCCAGAGTCTGACGCGACCTCACTTCTCTAACTCAAATGGGTTTCCCCTGGAGTGTAAGCGGGGTTGCCTAAACAGAACGGCGAATGCGCCAGAACAAGGTAACAATTTCAAGGAGACATCGAGATGAATAAGAGTTTCCGTTTGGCGGCGTTGACAGTGCTTGCAGCACTGCTGATCGTCACCGGTGCCGTAGCTCAGACATCCAACCAGTGCCAGGGCGGAGCCAACCTGCGGTTCGTTGGCGTCGGATCCTCGGCTCAGACCAACGCTCTTGCTTACGCGGCAACATCACTGTTGACCACGGCTCATGGCGGGTACGGCCTGATCTCGTTCAAGGGCACGACCATCACCGACAAGCGTCCGTCCACTGGCGCCGTCACTGACACCGGCTTGACCACCTGGGTGGCATGGGATCCCAGCACGGTTTCCGGCAACAAATGCGACGCCTACGTTTATTACCAGACTGACTCCGGCATCGGCGTGAAGTTCTTCTTCGCGTATGAGAAGTACACGTCCACCGCCGGCACCAACAGCGGAAAGAAGTTCACCAGCGTGGCCGGCGCTTACGCAACCCTGCCGGCGGAACCGATCGCCCTTGGCAAGCTGATTCCCGGCTTGACTGACAACTCCACCGATGCCAACGGCGTTCCTGCGAACCTCTGGTTCGCTCTGAACACCACTCCTCAACAATACATCGATGGCAGCAATGCGGCGGCGCCGTCGTATTGCGGCAACGTCAGCACGGTGACCAGCACTTCGCAGTTCTGGTGCTACTTCAACGCGGGCGCAACCGACATCCGTCCGGAAGACGCTCTCTATGCTCACACTCGCGCACTCACCAGCTACAACGGCATCATTCCCCCGGCAACCAAGGGCGGAACGCTGACCGGTGAAGGTTACGGAACCACCAGTTCGGCTCCCGGCCTCGCCTGCACCCCGGCGATCACGGGCAAGTTGGGTTGCCCGGTCCAGGATGCGTTCTCCAACGGCGGCAGCGCGCCGGCGAACTTTAACGTCGCTGCCTTCGTTCTGGGCGGCACGGATCCGCTGGCTGGCGGAACTGCTCCCTCCTACACGACCCTGTCGATCGGCGCGGCGCCGATGATGGTGATCGTCGGCAATGAAGACACCGCTAACTTCGGCAACACCTACAACGACGGCACCGCCACCAACTACACCTATAACGATATCAACCGTCAGGTTCTGTCCCAGGTATTCGCGGGCTACAGCACTTGCGTAGGCGACCTGCACTCTACAGGAGTTTCCGCCACCGGCGGCGCTCCGATCCAGGTCATTCACCGCGAACCTCTCTCCGGCACCTACAACACCTTCGAGTGGACCGCGGTCCGCACGCAGGCAGGTGGACCGCTCCTCGCCACTGCCACTCCGAACGCCAATGCGGACAACAGCCAGGAGCAGTTCAACGATCCCAACGTCTTCCACAGCGGCAGCAGTTGCGCCTCCGGTGGAACCTACAACGGCCTGACTGTGGCGGCGAACGTGCCCCAGGGCAACTGCTTCGACCCGATGTTCTTGAGCTACTACGGCGACCCAACCCCTGGAACCAACATCAAGGTTGGTAAGAACTGCACCGGCAGCAGCCAAACGGGCGCACCTGGAATCCCGGTCCGCCTGCGCGCGATCGGAACTGGCGAAGAAGTCAAGGCGGTCCTCGGCACCTACAACACGATCACGCTGGGCTCGGGCACGGCGACCACCGCCTACTCGGCTGGCCTGGCCTCCGTCTACAACCCAATCGGCTACACCTTCTGGAGCTTCGCCAACCTGGGCCCGCTGTGCAGCGGTGCGAGCGGAACGTCCTGCACCGGAACCTGGAAGGGTCACTACCTCACCGTGGATGCGATCGATCCGCTCTTCGCTACTGAAGGCGGCGAGTTCGATCCCACCCCGAACCCGTCGGGCCCCTACAACCCGCCGGTTTGCTCCGTTGCGGTTGGCGGCACGGCGAACTGCCCGCCGGTTCCGTTCACCCACATCAAGGATGGCAAGTATCCTCTGTGGTCCTTGCTGCGCATCGTCAGCTTCGCCAACAACGCCGGGAAGACGGGCGTTCCGCAGGGCGTGTACGACATGGTAGCCAATGGGGAAATCTCGGCGGCCAACAACACCCTGTCGGATTTCGTTCCGTTCCTGACCCACGTCTGCCCCGCGGGACAGATCTGGAGCAGCGGATCCTGCATCAGCGGCTCTACCACCAACTGGAATGGCGACCTGAACCTGTTCGTGTTCCGTTCGCACTACAAACAGACCGGCATCACGGTCCAGGGCAATGGCCACTCGGCTTGCAGCGGTGTCTTCACGGGCATCCTGTTGCAGGGCGGCACCAATGCTCACCCGACCTCAACCTGCCTGGTTGACTTCGGAAACGATGTGGGCGGCTCGGTCATCACGGTTCAGAAGGACGTGGATTTCATCGCGGACTTCGGAACGGAAGAGTACGGACTGCGTCAATAAGGGTAGTTGCTTCTTGGAATAACCATGCCGGGAGAGGGAAGGAGGATCAGTCGAGCCTCCCTCCCCCTCTCCGGCAGTTTTTGATTTTAGGAGCAGAGGAAAAATCCCGTGTGGCAGAGAGATCGAGCCTTGAAAAATTCTTGGATATCGGCCCTTTGGATCGTGTTGATTCCCGCATTCATGATGGTGAGCGCCGTGGCCCAGCAGCCGGCGGCGAGCCAGAGCAGCAACGCAAGCACAGAGCAGAAACCGGCGAACGCGCCGGCAGCGAGTGCGCCTTCAGGGGCCGCGCCTGCCCCAAGCAAGACCGAATCGACGCCGCAAGCCGCAGGGAATGCCGCCAGCGGCGATCAGAAACCGGCGGAGGGAACGAGCGCGAAGGACCTTGTAGCCCTCGACTTCGACCCGAAAACCGGCGAGCCGGTTTACAAAACGATTCAGGAAGACTGGAGTTCGCTGAAGATCGGCGCCAGCAAGCTGGAGCCCGAGGCTCCGCTAGTGGCGCAGACCAACGAAGGCGAGGGCTTTACGCGGACGCTGATCCAGATGAAGTGGCGGCCCGGGGATAGCATGGACGTTTACGTAATCCTGCCGAAGGGCGTGAAGAATCCGCCAGCGGTGCTGTATCTGTATGGGTATTTAGATGACACGGAAAGGTTCCGCGATGACCGCTGGTGCCAGCGAACGACGAGCGGCGGAGTGGCGGCGATTGGATTCGTCTCCGCGCTGAGCGGCCACCGCTTTCATGGGCGGCCGATGGAGCAGTGGTTCGTCAGCGAACTGCAGGAGTCGGTGGGTAGCACGGTGCACGATGTGCACTTCATCCTCGATTACCTGGCGCAAACTGGTGATGTTGATATGAACCGGATCGGGATGTTCGGGCAGTCTTCCGGCGGGGCGATCGCGCTGCTGGCGGCTGCTGCCGAACCACGGATTAAGGTGGTGGACGTGCTCGATCCGTGGGGCGATTGGCCGGTGTGGCTGGCCAAGTCGCCGGTGGTGAAGGATGATCCGAACCACATCGACTATGCGGCACAGAAGGATTTTCTGAAGGGTGTGGCGCCGCTGGATCCGGTGAAGTGGCTGCCCACACTGACATCGACCAAAGTGCGGATTCAGCAGGTCATGAACAACGAGGCGACGCCTGACGCCGCGAAAGATGCGATCAAGAATGCGGCGCCGAAGAATGCGGAAGTCGTGCGCTACAAGAATGTCGCGGAGCTGGGGGCACGTCTTTCCGGCGGGACGCTGTTCGACTGGCTGAAAGATACGCTGATGGCGGTTCCGAAGCCGGCGCCGACTTCGGCGGTGGCGAGCGGCTCAGCACCGCAGGGTGCGGCCCACGCTCAGACGTCCGAAGAGAAAAAGCAGTAGGGCTAGAGTCCGCTATAGATGCGGGTTTGCACGCAGGCGGCGGGATGGTACACTGCCTTGCTTCTGCGAACAGGCCCGCTGTCTTGATCGTCTGCAAGGCTGTTTCATAAAAGTTTATTAGCGGTGGTTTGGGCCGCGCTTGCGGTTCGAAGAGGAGGTTCTGGTGTTGAGTCGAGTACGGTTCCTGGGAACGGCACTTATATTTTCGCTCGGTATTTTTGCCCTGAGCTGCAGCAGTGGGAGCAGTAGCAGCACCAAGAGCGGCGGCGGGGGAACTCAAACTGGTCTGCAATTCACGGCGCCGAAGACCAACCCGTCGATTGATGCAGGCCAGACGGTGACGCTAACAGTAAATGAGCCAGTGACTTGGACCCTGCAGGCGTTTGGAAACGTGCAGGGCAAGCTGGTGAGCCCGTCCAGCACCAGTGTGACGTATCAGTCACCCGACCCTAGTACGGTATTCGCCTCGCTGCAGGTTTCGGTGGTGGCGACCCTGGTATCGGATCCGACGCAGGCAGCGATCATGCCGGTATTGGTGAATCCAGCATTGGCTGTGGGAGGACAGTTCTCCGCCAACACAAATTGCGCGTACGATCCTTTGAATACGTCCACCGGAGCCAGTGCGAGCAATGCAACGGTGGGATCGGCCTTTAGCGGGCATAGCGCGCCCGGCGTGTCAGGGGGCACAGCGCCGTTTACGTGGACGGTGGCTTCCGGCACCTTACCGCCAGGACTCACGCTGGGGATCGCGCCTTCCACCAGCAGCGTGTATTTCTTTGGCACGCCCAGCGCCGTGGGCTGCTCGACGTTTTCGCTGACCGTGACCGATGCGACAGGAGTGAGCGCAACGACGTCGGTAAACAATTTCATCGTGACTCTACCAAACTTGTCGGCGCAGGGACCGACGATTCCGAACGCGTATGCGGGCGTTCCCTTTCCGCCATTCGCGATCGTGGTTTCGGGCGGAACGCCGCCTTACCGGAACTGGCAGATCTCACCGAACGGGGATCCCTTGCCGACAGGCATGACGTTCACCGTCGATCCGACGAACTCGGCAGTGGTCATCGTCTCTGGCACTCCGAGCCAGACGCAGGGCTCCGTGCTGAGTCCGACGTTCCGAGTGGAGGACAGCCAGTCGCCGTATCCAGCCCTCGCAGTGGGAGGCGCACAATTTGTTTTCCCGAATACCACGTTGCCGGCGAATTCATGCCAACCAGCGCAGGGCGGCTCGGCTACGAATACAAATCAGCCCGCAATGAAGGGATCGTACGCGTTCCTGCTTCATGGCTTCGACGCGAATGGACCGGTGGTGATGGCGGGCAGCTTTGCAGCGGATGGCGCGGGTAACATCACTGGCGGCGTGGAAGATGTGATGCGAACCACGGGCTCACAAACGGGGGCCATTATTAGCGGAGGCTCCTATTCGCTGATTCAGCAGAACGACACCAACTCCAACTTCTTCGCGCAAGCTGGATGCCTGATGCTGACGACATCGGCGGGTACAACTCAGTTTGCGGTCAGCATGGGCGGGTGCACGACCGGAGCGCAGCCCGGTTCCGATGTCTGCAACACGGATGCGCAGATGAATCCTGGCATTTATACGACTGGCCGGTTAAGCGAGAGCGACGATAGCACGGGCACCGGAACGCGCGGTTCGGGAATTCTTCGCCTTCAGGACAGCACCGCGTTCGGCGCCGGTCTGAGCGGGAGTTATGCGTTCGGACTAAGCGGGTGGGATCCGAGTGCAAGCGGAGGACGCTTCGCCGCCGCCGGTTCATTCAAGGCTAGCTCGGGCTCGTTGAGCGCGGTTGCGGCGGACATCAACGATGCCGGGAATTTCCAATCTCAGCTCAGTGGGGGAAGCGGCAGTTTCAGCGCTCTGGACACGACCACAGGACGTGGAACCGCGTCGATGAGCGTAGGATTGTCTACACTGAGTACCCTGGCGGTGTACGCAGTGAGTTCTACGGAAGTAATTGTTGCCAACACGGGAACACCGGGCGCGACGAACCCGGTGATTGGTGGGGAAGCCATCAGCACAGCCGCCTCCTTCGCCATCAACTCGATGCAAAACAGTCACATGTTCCGCACCGGAGGCGCTATCAATGCGGGATCGGACGCCAACATCGGCCTCCTGCAATTTGACGGGTCGGGTAATTTCAGCGGCATACAGTACGAGGACCAGGCAGCGACGCTGAGCACAACTTCGTTGTCCGGCACCTACACAATCGATAGCGCCAGCGGACGCATTCAGCTGGGAGCCCCCAGCCAGATTCTAGGAGATCATCCGCTGGTAGGGTATGTCATTCCTTCTCCCACCGCGCGGGTGCGTCAGGACTGCGTAAAGCTGTCGAGTTGCGTAACGGCATTTGTGGTCAGCACGGATGCCAGCGCGCAGGCTGGGCAACTGGAATTCCAGACGCCGACCAACGGGCCGCCGCCGCCGTTTTCGAAGCTGTTCATCGCGGGATATTACTTTTTCGGAACCGACGAGGGGCTAGACGCTGCAGCGTCATTCTTGACAGGCTCGGCGAAAGCTAATCCAACTGCCAGCAGCTACGCGGGCATTCAGAGTGCGAGCTACGGCGATGCCGCATACTGTAGGGAGCCGAATTGTGCGCTTTTATTGCCGAATGAGGGTTACTCCGCCGGCTATTCAGTTAGCAGCAATGGCAGCGGCACCATAGGGGGCGAGACGGTTTCGGTTACAAACGGAAACGTGACTTTCTACCTGGATGAGTCGCCGCTGAATTTTCATCCAGAAGTTATCGTGGTAGAGCAGTAAAAAGCAGCGAGTTGAGATATGGGGGGATCGAGGAAGAGTCCGCGCGGCGGACGCGGGCCGGATTCTGCGTGGAAAATCAGATCATTTTTGTTATTGGTCCTGGCGATTGGAACTTGTGCCCTGTATAGCCCAATTCACACACATGATTTCATCAATTATGACGACTTCGACTACGTCCTCAAGAATCCTCACATATCGACAGGACTGAGTTGGCAAACCATCCGCTGGTCGTTCACCTCGCTCGAGCTTGCCAACTGGCATCCCCTGACTTGGTTATCGCACGCACTGGACGTTGAGCTGTTCGGCATGGATGCGGGCTACCACCACATCACAAGTCTGGCGCTTCACACGATCACGGCGCTGCTTTTGTTTTTGCTGCTGCAATGGGCCACTAAGTCCGTGTGGCGAAGTTTTTTCGTCGCAGCGTTTTTTGCCTGGCATCCCTTGAACGTGCAGTCGGTAGCTTGGGTCGCCGAACGAAAAAATGTGCTCAGCACACTTTTTTATTTCGCGGCGATCGGAGCATATGCATGGTACGCCCGCCAGCCGAACTTCCGGCGATTGCTTTGGGTGCTGGGTATTTTCATCCTGGCGCTAGCCTCCAAACCAATGGCGGTGAGTTTGCCATTCGTACTTTTGTTGTTGGATTACTGGCCTCTACAGCGCGTGGCAGGTTGGGCGCCGCCTTCCTCACAGTTTCCCGTGCCGCAAAGGACTCCGGGCGAGTTGATACTCGAGAAGTGGCCACTGTTTGTATTTTCCGCGGGCAGTTCCGCGATTACGGTCTTGGCGCAAAGGTCCGGGGGCGCCATGCGTTCGCTCCAGTCGTTCCCGCTGAGAACGCGCCTGGCAAACGCTGTATATTCCTACGCGGTCTACATCGGGAAGACTCTTTGGCCAACAAGACTTGCAGTTTATTATCCCCATCCTGGAACGTCACTCCCGTTATGGAAGCCCTGGTTGGCGGCGGTGCTGCTAGGCGCGATCAGCCTGGCGATCTGGAGCCAACGTCGCGCTCGGCCGTATCTGTTGTCTGGATGGCTCTGGTTTCTAGGTACGCTGGTACCAGTCATCGGAATTGTGCAGGTCGGCGATCAAGCGTTGGCGGACCGATATGCGTACCTTCCTTTGATCGGTATTTTCGTCATTGTAGTTTGGGGCACAGCAGATGTGGCTGAGGCGCTTCGGTTGCGCCCGCAATGGATTGGTGCGACCGCGGCCGTGGCGCTGGGAGCTTTATTGTTTGCCAGCTTTCAGGAAATCGGTTACTGGAAAAATAGCGGTACCGTCTGGTCTCGCGCGTTAGACGTTACACCAGGAAATCTGCACATCGAGAAGGAACTTGCCAACGCGCTAGCTCTCCTGGGGGACACACAAGGGGTCATGCCCCATTTGCTTAACATCGAGACCCTCGATCCAGGCGACGCCACCGTACATGCCAACCTGGGATCGTGCTACGCGATGCGAGGAGAAACTCAGGAAGCTATTCGAGAGTTCGAGACTGCAATCAGCCTGACCAATCACGGCGATCTGACCTCGGAGGATCGGCAATCCCGGTCTTCGGCTCAGCTCAATTTGGGCTTTGTCTATACCGACTCCAAGGACTATGCCCATGCACTTGTCAACTTGAAAGGGGCGGTTGAATCGAACCCGACCATGATTGACTCGGCTATGGAGAATGTCGGACGCAGTCTCGCCAGTTCTCCTTCGGAAATTGGATTCCTAAGACTTGCGTTGCTCCTGCAGGCGAGGGGGAATGGAAAGGATGCCTCCTCCATCCTGCAAAAAGCGATTCAGGCAAATCCGGAGTATGCAGATTCCCGAATGCTCTTGAGCTACTTCGACCGCACAGCCGCCATCAGCAAGGCCACGAATTAAGGTACAGCCAACAATTCACTTGTCGTTCATTTTCCAGTCATTCTTCCGTAACAATCTTCTGGGATAGTACTCCTGCAAAGTTTTGCTTTCAGTGTTCAGGCTCGCAGTTCCCAGTACAAATAACCTGAGTCGTTGCTGAAAAGCGTCATCGTGTGGTTCAGTTTTGGCGAGTTCCTGACCCACACTCCCGTTAACCGGATGTTAGGAGAGGCTGTCCGAGCCTGAGGGAGTGGACTGTGAGGAAGGGGATTTTCGGGTCCGAAAGAGCCCAGAAAGCGTGGCCAGGTTTCAACCAGTTGCGCATGGCCATTCTGCCCGCTGCAGTATTGCTGATTGTTATGCATGCCAGGGGCAGCGTGCAGAACGCAGGATGGTCAGCACACAGCACACGGCAAAGCAGGCCGGTCGAAAATTGTTCGGTCGCTGAGCACCAAAAGCCGTGTGAGATTCCCAGGGCGCGACGTGCGGTTATGAAAGTTCCCGAACCGGCTCCGCTTTTTTTGCTGGGGACCGGACTTCTTTCACTGGCAGCTTTAATCCGCAGCCGTGTTGTTCGCTAAGTGCCGTTTCTGTGCCGTGCGAATCGAGGGTCGGGTTGTGCGGAGGGCGGTCTTGTCGAGTTTTTCAGCACTAGAGGCAGATGGTTCGAAAATCCCACTGGGCGATGTCGAGGAGACCCTGTCCGCGGCTCGCCATCAGAAATGGTATGCGGCCTTCACCATGCCGCGTCATGAGAAGCGAGTCGCGTGGCAGTGCGCCGAACGAGAAATCGAGTCATTCCTACCTCTCTATCAGGTAAGACGCCGCTGGAAAAACCGTCAGACGGCGACGGTGGAGCTTCCGCTTTTCCCAAACTATATTTTCGTGCGGATTGATCCGCAGGAGCGTGTTCGGGTTTTGAAACTGCCAGGCACCTTGTGGATCGTCTCGTCGGGGCGCCAATTGCTGCAGGTCTCTGACGACTACATCAGCGCGCTTCGGGGCGGGCTGCTGGCGCATAGGATCGAGCCTCACCTCAATGTGGAGGCCGGGGACCGTGTTTGCATCACGACCGGGCCAATGGCGGGAATGGAAGGCACATTAGTTCGTCAGAAGAACGAATTGCGGGTCATCTTGACGCTGGAGATGATCGGCAGGAGCGTAGCGGTTGAAGTAGGCGCATCGGAGATTTCGTATATCGGCGCTGCACTGGGGCGGCATTTTCTTCAGCCAACGTAACCTCCCGCCAGCAGGGCCTGCGATTTAGGGCTTGGTCGAAGCCGCCGAACCGAAGATCGTCCTCTCTGAAACATCTGAGCTTCCAATCTCACACTTGAGCGCCGCCGATTTTGAGTACTGCGGTTGATCACCTCTGCTCAGAGCTTCAACCGCGAGGTACATCTCCCAGGTAGAAACAAAGTGAACGCGAGCCGAACGACGATGTGCCTCTTCGCGGACGAATCGGAACAAATCATCCAAACCCCGGTTCAGCAGCATCTCGAGGTTCGATTCGGTTGCGCCGTGGGTATACAGCTTCAGGAAAGCATGCTCGCCAATTCGCGGCGCGAGATCGAACCATCGCTTCGCCCGATACGCAGTTGCAGGATCGTAAGCTGCGAGTTCGCCAGTTTCCATCCGCGGCAGGAAGCGTCCCCTCCAGCGCATACCCAAGGGACCGGGGATGATGGTCAGATCGCCGACAATTCCCTTCCCCAGCTGAACGGAAGTTCCGCGATCATAAGACTTCGGGGCGGAGGGATCATCGGTGCAGCAGTAAATGGTGTTGATGGTTTGAGCCTGGCTGGGTGACGCGCCGGAAGGCATGGTGAAGTCGGCATAGCAGCCAAGATCGCGCAACAGAGTTATCTCGTCGTTCAGGCCGCAGTAGCGGCCCTCGGGCAGCGAGTTGTCGAGCGCCCAGTTCCCGTGAATGAAACCGAAGCGAACTCGACCGTCGACTCTTCGGAGCAGACCGTGATCTTCTTCGAGCCGTCTGCAGAAGGTGCGGATGCGCGTGATGAAGTCCTCGCGGCCCTGGCCGCCGTGATGGATATGGACCTCAACATCCGCAACCCCTTGGCGCGTCATGCCGGCTAAAGATTCGAGGATGTCCGGTTGATACTGCTCTTCGGGGTAGAAGAAGGTGTATCGCGGCGCGTCCGCACCGGCCGCGTTCCGGGCCGCGATCGGGGGCCACCGCTTACGCCATGCATCGACTCGCCGGCGAGCGGTTTGCGGATCGGCCCGATTCCAGAAGGGCTCGTAGTGGTCGGCGATGGCCACCCAGACATGACGGATCGGCTGCGCACCTGCACCCCACCATCGGCGAGCGCGGTCGGCGAAATACGGCTGCAGCCAGATTTCAGCGTGGCGAGGCAGTTTCATTTAATACCAATGACGTCGCACCCAAGATCATGAGCAATTTCAACCCGCAATTCGCGGACGCAGATCAGCGCTTGATAATATTCATCGACAATCCTGGATTAATCGGGATCGTTAGTTTGTCTCCAGAGCGAGCGCGGTCAAATTGATCGGCGTACCGTTGAAATTGATAGTCCCGGAACGCCGGAAATTGCCAGTCCTGGAAGATTCCGACCGGCAGCAGAAGAAGCAGAATAAGGCCCAGATAGCGAAGATTTTGCGGCGCGCGCGGGTATCCGATCAGCCAGAAGAGCGACGCGAGAAATGCCAGCATCGGCAGGAAATAGTAACGGTTCCCAGCTCCCTGGCAGAGCCATTCCCACTGTGGAAGATCGGGAGGGCCGGCCAGAGGGCTGATGAGAGCAACCGCCAGCGCGGTCAAGGCAAACAAGATAAACAGCTTGATCTCAACAGGTCCGCGCCAGAGTGCATATGCAAGGACGGTCAGTCCGACAGCCGCCGCAGCGATTCCGATAAAGCTGGCCTCCGAGAACATGTTTTGTGTGTTCAGACCAACGAGGGAGGCAAGGAATATCTGACGGCCCAAGATGTGGACGAGGCGCGCGATTGTGGCTCCATTCTCGCTGGAGACGAGTCCACCCGCCGCAAGATTCCCCAGCTGGCGTGTATGCAGGTGAAACAGAATGGTGATGCCCTCGATGACAGCGCCTGGAATCAGAAAGGCGGCGGCTGCGGCTCGTTGAGGAGCGCGGTCTCTCCACCACAGTACCGCTGCGACTGGCACTAACAGTATGCCGATGGGGCTACTCAAGGGAGTCAGGATCAGCACGGCGCCATCGAATATCTTCCACGCCATCCCTTCGGCCGGGCGAGCGAGCAGAAGCAAACATGCCAGCAGAACAAGATGCCACTGAACATTGGTGATATTCGCGTGAATCTCGTAGGAATTGGGAAGCGCCATGTACAGGAATGCTCCCAAAAGTCGCATGCGGAAGGAAATGCGAGAGAATCGCGAGGAAAGGAATACGTTGACGGGAAGGATCTGCACCACAATAGCGCAGAGATTCATCACCAGCGGGGCCTGAGAGAAGGGAAAGAGTAATGAGAAGAGCGCGGCGGATCGGATCAGGGCGTGCAGATAGCCTGCGACCGGGATTAGAAAGGAACGCACCCCGAACTGGTAAGCCTGGGGATACCAAACCGCGCCATCTTCGGCATAAAACTGCGCGTTGGTCAGGGCATCAGGGCGTCGCAAATAGACGATGGCAAATGCGATCAGGAAGATGAGAACTTGCAGCCCGATGGTTCTGATCGCGACATTACCGGGAGTCGTATCGCCGCGGGATGAAGGTTGCGGCCGGACGAATGCCTTCGCAGTGCGGTCCTTTCGTGCGCTTCGCTTGATGGTCTGCATACCCTGAACCGAAGTCACGGAGATGGTAGTGGGGAAAAGACGACATGTCCACGCTCGGTCCAGGTCACCGCTAGTAGGCCCCGGGAAAACTTCATGCCGAGCTTCGCAGGCTGATGTCGCCGCCCGCGACCCGGCGAATCTCATCCAGCATGATTCGAGCTGCGAGCTTCGATCGGATGGGACCCGGGCGTCGGGGATCCCCCAGGCCGGCGGGCCGGTAGGCAGCGGAGCGGGCGAGACAATTCAGCGCTGTCGTTCTTCTTCCTTCATCGAAATATGCGACCGCCGCATCGAAGTACAAATAGCTCATAGCCAGGCCGCGCAGTCTCCGGTATTCCGGATTCGCCCCGAAGAACTTGCTCAGCAAGCGGCGGTAATCGAGATACATACGATCCGCATTGCGGCTCATCTGGCCGGGGTGCCTGCGATACCACCAGCAAGAGGATTCCACCAACACGCAGGGCGCCTTTGCGGCGATGCGGAGCCACATGTCCCGGTCCGCAGCGGGCTGCAGAGACTCGTCGAACATCCCAACGGATTCGAAGCATCGGCTGCGGATCACGGCGCTGGATGGCCCAATCCGAGCCGAAAGGAGGAGATCGCGAACAGTTAACGGGCGCACCGGCGGGTCGGGCGGCAGTTCCTCGGCGAGTATCCTCGCCCCGGGTTCGGTCGACCCTGGGCTGCCTATCAGTGCGATCTTTTCTTGATTTTCGACGGCCGTCAACTGTACTTCCAGCTTGCGCGGATGCCATAAATCGTCTGCATCGAGCAGCGCAATCCACTCGCCCCTAGACTGCCGGATGCCTTCATTCCTCGCGGCCGAGAGGCCCTTATTCGCCTGCACCACGTACTTGATTCGACCAAGGACGGGCTCCAGTTCCTGCTCGGTGTGATCCGTGCTGCCATCGTTCACCACGATCACTTCAAGCGGTCGATACGTCTGCTCCAGCACGTTTGCCACCGTGGCCCGAATAAAACGGCCGTGGTTGTAGGCGGGGATTACAACGGAAACTAGCTTGGGAGCTCTACCCGGCATATATCTTCTGCGCTGCGATCAAGGGTACACAGTGGCGCTTCATCGTTGCATGTTGCTTTCAGTTCGGGCTAAGCAATCCTCCTCAGGGGTCGATGCCAGCTCGCGCATGTGGTCGTATACAGCCCGGCAGTCCTGTCCAACTCTTGACTTGGGCCAGTCATGTATCGCGGAGCGGCTCGTTTTGCGGTCAATCTGGCTGAAGTTGAGCGCACAGCCCACAAATTCGGAGAGGCGTGTGGTCCCGCTTCCCTCGAGCAGAGAGTCGTAATTCACAAATATCCACTTGGTGGAACCTTCGGAAAATCGAAGAAGCCGCAAATATGTGCGCTGCCAACACACGTAGCCCCAATTTTCCGTGACGGGCAAGGCCGGTTGGTATTCTTCCCAGGCATGTCGGATCATGCTTGCCACCGTTCTCATCGGGTCGCGAAAAACGACGACGAAGCCTGTGTCCGCGGGAAGATATGGCAGCCAGATCGGTAGAGTCAGCGAAAACCGTGGATCTTTAAAGCAAAATGGCTCCCGCTTCGTGAACGAGCGTATCTTGTCAATTTCTTCCGGCGTCGGTTGAAGCTCGGGTATCCGGCGCGGCGCCGCCATAAAGAAGGCACCGGGCACGGTGTGGACGGTGCGAAAGAACTTGCCTCGGATTCTCCAGCCTAGCAGCGGTGGCCCTACCAGACGGCGAATGAAATCGTTGTTCAGCCGGTTGACGTAACGATCCTCGTAGTAGCCATGCGGGTTCGACAGCGTCGCTTTGATAAGTTGGTCCCCCATGAACGCTCCCGAAGATCGGAAGGTCGCGGCCACCATGCTGGTGCCGCTGCGTCCAGTACCCAGGATGATGATGTTTCGCATACAACTATCTATTGATGTCGTCTGTCCCGCATTCAAGGTTCTATCTAGCAGAGGAGGTTTGCGCTAACCGCGACGAGTCTACTCGTCGTCTTCGCCAGGTTGTCTGCCACCCGGGTGCCAACTCGGATCATAGGGTGTTCTATAAGGTGGTAGCCAGCAACCGAAGCCACCAAGATCGATCCGATAAATACAATCCACCGCATATAAAGCGGCAGAAAAGATAGCCTTACAAAGGCAAGCCACAAGCAGACCACATGGGTTAAATAAAGTCCGTAGGAGTATTTCGCTATTTCGTGTGTTGCCCTATTGAGAAATCCATTCGTAAGCTCTCGAAACAACGGCAGCATTATGCCCATTCCCAGACAAAAGAACCATCCTGCGCGCCACCCGGGTACCAGCATGAATAGGCAAGTAAGCGCCACCAGGAATACTGGAAACCAAGCCCCAGCAAACTCTTGCCGCCAATCGGCAAACCCTACGTAAGCAATCACTCCCGGGACGAAACAGGGGAAAAAGCGCGCGAGGTTAAGACGCCAATCAATGTGAGGTTGCAAGACTGCCAGTCCTATCGATCCTAACCACAGCACTATTAGCCAGCGCAACCGGCCACGCAGAGGGAGTGAAGTAAATATAAACGGGAGAACGAAGTACATCTGCACCTCGATCGGTAGACTCCAAAGCACCGACAACACGTCGGGAGTGCCAGCCGTAAGGTTTTGCACGAGCAGCAGGTTGCTCATGAACTGGAACAATGTCGGGCGGAACAGCTTGAAGACGCCATCCTGGATTAAGGCGCACGGGATTGCAAGCGTGGTAACTAGGGCCACGCAGACAGCGCTCAGTGGATAGAAGCGAAAAAAACGGCGAGCATAGAATGCGGCGTACAACGACGGACCCGCAAGGCTAGTGGCACGCAGCCTTCCGAGTGACATCATTAGAACGCATGAGGTGTGTACAAAAAACAGTAAAACTCCGAATCGTCCCAGCCAATCTATATCAGCCCGAAGAAACGTGGCATGCCCAAAAGTCTTCGTCGTGTGGTCGATAAGCACCAGCAGCACGGCCGTTGCACGCAAGAAGTCGAGATTATGAAACTCTCGCATTTTATGTTTCTCTGGCCGCGTCGGTTGGGACAGAACTGAACTGATGGTTCCATTCTCAGCCAAGAAGATTAGGATTTGCTGCTTCTTTGCGGCCTAGCTTCGGCTGCGAATCACAAACTGCATCCGGAAGCCGAACCAACCTGCGAGAGGGGGAATTGACAGACACCAGCACGGAAGCTCGAGTAAGGCAGCCTTCCAAGGCCACCTGCGCACCAACGGCTGACGTCGCCGGAGCGCAACAACGTCAAAACCAGCGCGATCGAAACAAGCGACCGCCGTACTTCGGCTAAACTCCCAGGTGTGTTGGGGAATGTGGCAAATGAACAAGCCCGGCTTGCCTAGAAGATTGGCTAGAAATAGCGAATACCGAGCCTGCAGCGACTCGACATCGGGAAACGTAACCAGGCATTGGCCGCGAGGTTTCAAGATGCGCTTGACATGCTTCAGGAATTCAACCGGATGGAGCGTGTGCTCCAGCACATCGGTCATGCTGACAAGATCGTAGGTGGACGCTGCATAGCCGCCTGCTTCCACGCGATCCGTGTGAATCTTGACCCCATAGTGTTCAGACCCCCAGCGTGCGGAATCCGCGTTGTACTCCACACCTTCCGCATCGTAGCCAAGCCGTTTGAGAGTCGCGAGAAACAGTCCGGTACTGCAGCCGATATCGAATACTGTGGCTGGAGGAGGGCAGTACCGCTCAACGAGAGCGGCAAATTGACTGAACCTCTCGCTATGAGCTTTCTCTGCAGCGCCAGGTGATCGCAATTCGCCGTGGTAGGAGCCAGAGTAAAAACTTGCGATGTCGTCGGCAGTCGGCTTCGGATAGGTGAATTTTAGCCCGCAGCCGGCGCAGGAAGTCAGGTGCCAGGTGCGCTGGCGAAATCCGCGGGAGAAGATGTGCCGAACGTCCGCCGATGAGCACATAGGACAGGACGAATCCGTCGCGCTCTCCGCTCGAACCAGCTGCTCAACTGCAGATGCCATCAAGAAAGTGCGCCTGCCAGATGTGGCCGATATCTCGTGTCGTACAAAGCGATGTATTCGCTAGCCATTCTGTCGAGAGTGAAATTCAATAAATAGGTTTGCCGGGCGAGGTTTCCCAAGGCTGGCAGGTCGCCGCGCTCGGTGGCTACTTTCACGATCGCAGCAGCCAGAGCTTCCGGATTCGAAGGCGGCACGGTCACGGTCGCCTTGGACAAGCGCGCGATTTCGCCCATGCCCCCAACCTCCGTGACGACAGCGGGAAGTCCTGAAGCCAATGCCTCTAATAAGGAGATCGGTACACCCTCGCTGATCGACGAGAGCACGAACAGATCGGCGGAAGTGAGAAACGAGGCTACGTCCGCTTGCTCCCCGAAAAACGTGACGTCATCTTTCACCCCAATTTCTCTGGCCAAACGCACCATGCTGGAGTGCAACTCTCCACCTCCGACCATCCAAAGCTGGAGGTCGGAAACTTGCGCCTTGGCTAAGGCAAAGGCACGCAGCAAGGTCGGTTGATCCTTCGCGGAGTTGAGCCGAGCCACGTGCAGCAAAGTGAATCCGTGTTTCGGCTTGGGGGAAACCGCGCTGGTCGGAGGCGTCACAGCATTGTAGATGCGCACGATTTTTCCGCGCGCGGCGAAAGGTGCTCCGGCCAAATTGCGCGCAGCCTGCTCGCAGACCGCGACGATCCAGTCACACCAGCGCGAAGCGAGGGAAAACTTGAGTTCACGACGAAGGGAATAAGGCGGGGAAACGACGCCATGACGAGTTGAAACCACGACCTTGGCGCCCGCGGTCCGCGCGGGTATCGCACTGATGATGGTTGCGGTTGCGTTGTGACAATGAACAATGTCGGGCTTCCGCCTGCGAGTCTCGCGATAAAAGCTCCTTGCCCGTCCACCGTGGCCTGGATCGTGAAGAACGACTTCAAAACCTTCGCGGCGAAGGTCCTCGCCGAGAGGGCCCAAACGGTACAAGCAATGCACGGATGGATCATGGCCGCGTTCGCGTTGCCAGCGGCAAAGCTGCGTGACGATCATCTCCGCCCCGCCCACCTCCATCGTGTCGGCCACATGGACGATCTTCATCGGTTCTGGAAACTGGCGACCGCAGGGAAGTCTGCCAGCATTAAAGATCGGTTCAATTGAGATCGAATCAGCTTCAATGCCAACTCCTCCCAACGGGATCCGATCGCCGCCAGCAGCGACCCCGGCCTTTGCAAATTGAAAAGCGGTAGGCGATGCCAGAGCGCTTTCGCCAGGTAGTGAGGGGGCGGATCGACCAGAACAACTCCCGAGCCGCGCTTGATCCACAGTGCCTCGGAGAAGCCCGAGGCGTTTACGACGCATAAAGTGCACCGACTCAGAATCTCCAACTCGAGCGCCCAACTCAGGCCCTTCAAGTGGGTAGACGAGTCCGCGGGAACATCGAGCCCATATTCTGGAAACTTGGCATCGATGCGGTACATGTTCTCGGGCGTTCTCGCCACATTCATGCCGCAGATCAGCACGTGGCATGCGTATTCGTCGATCAGGCGCCGAAACAAACGCGAGTACTTCGCAACCAGCTGCTTTGCCGGCGGCTGGAAGGTTGACTTCACAACTCCGCCGGGTCCCCGGTGGCGCCAAAGAAAACCGATGGTCGGGCGCCGAAATACGCCCGGCTGAATTCCGTTTTCCTGAAGCACACTTGGTAGACGACTTCTGCCCGCCTGACTCAGGCTTAGTTGCTGCTCGGAAGATAGCGGCAGAATCGATCTCAAGTACTGCCACGGCAGACGGTTCCCCTGTGCATCCAGCTTGCGAACAATATCCGGCGAGAGGTGCGGGAATACATCGGTGCGGAGTTCGCGGTCATGGCCCTGGAATTGGAAGAAATCGTCAATCGTGTGATCCTTGGTTTCTGTGTACAGTTCGAAACAATCCGCCCACGAGAAGTCGAGGACGCGCAATTCCGCCAGCCGGTTCGGCGCGCCGGCAAACAATTTGAGCTTCACATCAGGATGCTTGAGGCTGTAATCCTTCAAGCAAACGGCCTGCTCGTAGTAGTCACCGTAGGCGCCGTGCAGGATGCTGGCTATTATTCTCGGTCTCATTGTTAATTACTTCAGCAGCGATCGGAGGAAAGTATAGGAAGCCGGGAAGTGCATTTGGGTCGACCTTCTGAGCCAGGACAGGCAGTTATAGCTCATGCCCCTGGCTCGCAGCCCAAGGAACATGGCCGCGGTACCGAATCCCTCCCGGCGCTGCATCACGCCCAAGCCGTTATCACCCTGTATCGCAAAGAAGCGGTATTCCGTCTTGTGTTCGCGGACAAACTCCTCGATCGCAGTTAGCACCCCATTTCTGGCTCCGCCTTCATGGGTGGCATTCCAGAACGCCGCGTTAAATTCTACATTCTCGCAAAGCGCGCTTCGACCTCGCTCAATACCCATCTTCGCGGAAGCATGACGGTAGTTCTCCGGGATTGTCTCCGGCTGGTAGTACATATCACGGCGTCCATACGGCCATCCGACGTCATCAAAGAACACCATGCCCCCAACTTCAAGCAGATCGCGCTCGTGGATCGCCTTCAGTTCGTGGTAGACGGTGTACCAGTTGTGATCCCCATCGATCAAGATGCCATCGAATGCACCTTCCAGCTTAGGCAACACTTCCAGGCTCAGCCCTTTTATGACTGTAACGTTTTGATACGCAGAGTACCTGGCGCCAAGGTCGCAGTCTAAGCATGGGTCAATGACGGTTACTGACACTCCGGGGATCCGCCGGAGCCGTTCTGTGCTCTCTCCGAGCTTCGCCCCGATTTCGCAAACCTGCTTCCACCCTCTCTTTTTTATGAGCGGTATCACTACCTGCTCAACCAAGCTTAGCATTCACTTTACCTTCACACGATGTACTTATTGCCGATGCTATTTCGCCAGCGAGTCATACGAGTAGCGCTTGCGCGCTACAAACACATTCACCGGCTGGAGGTCGTCGTGTATGTCAGAGTTCATACTCAAAGCTGGGATGATCTCAGTGTCGAACCCTATAGGCCGTAGAAGCCTGGGAAGGTCCGAACCAAACTCCGTGTAGACCAGGCTGTCTTCCGGGCGGTAAGGATCCTGGTGGTAAATTTTCTCCATTAGAGGAATATCTTGTTCCCCCGTAGTATCTATTCTGGATGTAGTCAGTCTGTCTGAACGAAAAGGAATGGTGAACACGTAACAGCCACCGGCCTTCAGAACACGGTGCACCTCGGAGAATCCCTGCCAGGGCCGGCGCACGTGCTCCATGGTTTCCGACGAGATCACCAGATCGAAGGATTCGCCAGCAAAACTCAAGCGCTGCACATCCTGATTCCAATAACGACCCGTAATCCTTTGTCCAAACGGCCGGTCCGAGAAATAGCCACTCGCCTCATAGTTTGGATGACCGCTCCACTGGCGGAATATGGGACTGGTCGTACTCAGCTCATACACTCTGTGATCGCGAAGAAATTGGGACATCTCGCGGCCTGTTTGCGTCTCAAGGACTTGAACGATGGCACGATATTTCGGAGTGCTGCGGCAAAGGCAGCAGCGGCGAATCCAGCGGTCGGCCGCAACGTCGCAGACGAACAGAGTCCGCCGACGACATAGATTGCAGAAACCCACCGCATGGTACGCCGGATGCAGCAGCACCACCGCAACTTTTTTACCGAGCTTTCGTATCTTCGTGGCTCGCATCATCACTACTGGCGCGGTACGTGAAGTACCCCTGCGTCGGTGGAAGTCAAACGGTGCGTGCCGTCATCAGCTTCGATGTTCACGGCTGTGGTGGATAGAGTTACTTTGTAATTCAACTTTGGGAGCAGGCCTGCGACGTAGACGTCGCCCGGCTGGCTCAGCGAGATATTAACAGGAAGAGTGGGCGAGTCTGACTGAGGAAACGCTACGATGGTGTGGTTAGCATCGTTAAACTGCACAGCATCCACGTTCGTCGCCCGAATCCTGGCAATCGAAGTCACTCTTTTGGCTGAGTCGGCTGTATCGAACACCGCCAGCCAGTTATCGTCTTTGTGGTCCATCGCAGATGGCCGGACTTCCGCTCGATAGAGAAAATGCAGATTGTCATGGTCGGCGACTGTGATATCAGCCGATGCGGGCAGTATTGACGTGAAAGAACCGCGGAAGACGCCCTTGAAGCTAGCATCATAGCGCTTCATGCCATCAGGGAGCCCTGTCTTGACCTCGGTAATATCTCGCCCGAATGTCCAGAACATGGCCCGCTCATCGGTAGGATTGAGGGTGGATGTACGGTCGTGAACTATGACCAGCTTTGGCCGAAGGAACAGAAGCTCCCGAGTCCACGATACCTGATGGTACTTATGATCGACATCACCCAAAGTCCCGTTGGCCTCTAAATGGCTGGCGCGGAAATAGGTATAAGCAGTCGCGTCCTCTGCACGATCGATGGAGGATGGCCAAGTCGTGGCCAGACCTCGCTGGCCCGGAGGGGGTATCCGTGAGCCCAATCCCTGGTTCTGGGTTTGCGCCCGATTGGCGGCCGCCCACCACACGGAGTACTTCTTGTTCCCGTACATTTTGCGCTCACCGTGGATCTTGTTATAGAGCGTGTAACCAGGAACCAAGTCGGCGGAGCGCGATGCTTCCCCCATGCCATACACTACTAACCGGTCGTTTCCTCTCTGAATGCTGATCGCGCCAGAATTGAACTGCGTCTTACCATTCCCCGCTGCACCAAGCGTTGGCCCACCCAGCAGAGTAACTTCGGTTGCCCTATCTGACCAGTCCGTTCTAGTTACTCCGTAATTGCCGCTCCACGCACGATACATTAGCGGCAAGGTAGCCCAATCGGATGGAGCTGCAGCACCAAGCCCAGACCACATAAACTGGTCGGCCAGCTCTGGTTGCGTACTGTAAGGCTTGCTGCCATATTTCCACAACGGCACCAGATTTCCGCTCTCCCTCTTCTCCGCCTCGTAGACCGAGGTAACCCACGATTGGAAACGAGCGGCGTACGTGCTACCAAACTTGGTCGCCATAGCGGAGTACAGAAACGCGTCACCGAGCGGAACATACACTGATTCCGTCGGGAACCACTGCCCCGCATACCCGCGATAGTCGCCGTTGGGGATGAATGAGGTTCCGATAGGATAAACGTACTCATTATCGTCCAACGCGAGTTTGGAGGGTGTAGTGAACTCCATGAAGTACTGGAGCGTGTCATCCAGCAGTGAGAAGTTGTACGGCAGCTGGCTCCAGTCCACTCCGTACATCTTCATTGCCATCTCTGCATTCAACATCCGGCGTATTGAACCGTACCCATAAGCCTGCCAGCCTTCGCCACTCCCGCCTCCCCGAAACCATCGAGCCCTGTAATCTCGGATGTCCGATACTTGGTCTTGAAGCATGTTCTTAAGAAGCAACGCGACATCAGGCAGGTCGTCGCTCACCGCTATATATGCGGACGCCAATGCCCACAAACTGCTGTGAGAGTAATTGTCCTCCACCATGTTGAATTTGTGGCTGGGGCAATAGAACGTCTCGGTCGCCCACTCAGTCAGCGCTTGTTGTAAGTTTTTTATATCCTGAGGGTATGTGGTCGCGAGCCCGTCATAAAACCAATCATAGGCTTTAGCCAAGGCAGGCATATAAAAGCGGGAAGGATAATCTCCGAAAGCAACGGAATAGAGCGTGCAATCAGCGTTCAACGGGGCAGGCGTACTGCCGTCGGGTTTTGACAAGTAGAAGTTCCATATCTTCTGCGAGGCGATTCGCCAACTGCCGTTGAGATTGGTGCAACCTGTAGCGCCGCTGATAGTCCAAATGTCTCCGACCTTTACCGCAGTGCCGTACACCAGGCGGACTTGCGGGGGTACGCCAGCTTGAAGGTCAAATCCGGCCACGTCTGTCGACACTGCATAGCGCGTCATCCCGTCACTCTGCCGGACCATTTTGACCAGCGGTTGCGCGAACGCAGTAATTATCTCGTGCGCGACACTCAGATACTTCTCCGCTCGCTTGGGGTCCGTCGGCTTCACGGCCTGGTAGCAGAGCCCCAAGTGAGTGATCGTCCTTTCCCACGCAGCCCCGTGAAATCCTGTACCCAGCAATTGCGCGCCGGGACCGTGGTCTACGACCATTCCTCGTTTAGCACTCCCGCCTCCGCTTGTGGCGTGCGGGATATTCACGGTTGCGGAATCATAGGAGTCGCACTGCGCCTCTAGCATCTTCCACTCTGGCACATTGTTCTTCGCCTTGGCGCGAAGAAAGCTCAACTCCTTCGCGTCCATGAGCAACCGGGGGTGTGCCGCGAAACCGTACTGTCCCGACAGAAGAAGCACAAAGAGGGTAACTAAGAGTATTCGCATTAATTGAGCCTGGGTCGGCCACTCGCGTTGAAAGAGTCTTGGCAGATAGCGAACACTTCCTGTGCGACCTGCTGCCAACTCCTGCGAAAGCGCCTGGCGATTGCCTGTTCGTCCCATCCCGAGTCCAATGCTTGGTCAAGCGCATGAATAAGTGCACCACTATTGCCCACGTCTACTAAGATCCCGGAGCAGCGATCAATCAAGTCCGGCAAAGCTCCAACCTTAGTGGCGACCACGGGCCGGCCCGAGCTTAGAGCTTCAATCACAACGTTGGGACACCCCTCCGCATTACTGGGAAGAGCCAGCAAGTTGCAAGCCGCGAGCCACTGGGCTACTTCGGCTGGGGAGCAAGCTCCGGCAAAGCTCACCCGTGCGCCAGCATGGGGTGCCTGGACCTTCTCCTGCATCGTCTCAAGCTCCGGACCGTCACCAACATAAGCCAGATGTAAATGGGGGCGCCTCTTAGCCAGAATTGTCACCGCCTCAAGCAAGCCGCCAATCCCCTTCGCTCGATTCAATCGGCCAACAAACAAGATCAACTCGGCCGATTCCGGCACCTTCAACGTCCGTCTGGCGGAGGCGCGATCTCGCAAGAAGAAAAGATCGCCGTCACATCCGTTCGCCACAACGTACGTCTTGCCTGGATCTGCTCCCATCTCAAGGACTCGACTTCGCAGCTGCGCACTCTTCGTAAGGACTCGCGAAGCCCCACTTAGAGTTTTCCGTATCAACCAATGGGACACTGGGTCGGGGATATTGTTTAAGTCAGATCCGATTGAACCGACGATAACCGGAATGCGCAACTTACGTCCCACCCTAAGCGCTGCGAAACCTGCTGGGTAAAGCCAGAAGTTCAGAATGACATCGGGCTGAAACTCGCGTAGGTGAGGTTCGAGGTAATGAGCACAAACAACGCCATTTACCGGCCGGCTAATAACAGGAAAAGCCGGAAACTCAAAGTAAATGGCCGGCACACCAGGAAGCGCATAGGACGGGTCCGACGGGCGGTAATCAAAACGCGGACGAAACCGGGCAGGATAGTGAGGAAGCGGGCAGAAGGCGGTTATATCAGCGTGATTCCGCAAGTGGAGCAGAGTCTGAAGAACTGAACGCCCCCGGTTGGGATACTCACGATTGGGCAGTTCCGGCGTGACAACTGCAATTCGCAAACGCCTCATGTTCGCCCAGGGGTCAGTACTTCTAAGCGCTCACACTCATGGGTAGTTCCGGAACCACCGCGTGAACCACGCTGATCGTGGGGGCTGGACTCAACTCGACAGCCTTGGCAAATCGAGAAAGAATTTGCGGCCACGAGTAACTCCGTACAGCGTCGACATCTGGACTAATTGCCGGAGCACCCTGTTGCAAACGCCCGCATGCGGAAAGGATCATATGCTGGATCGCATCCGGGTTCCACGGATCAGCACACCATCCCGTCCGGGTGAGCCGCAAGAGCCGGTCGATCTCGCCTCCGGGAGGGGAAAGGGCCAAGATGGGCTTGCCGCATGCCAGATAGTCGAAGAGCTTGCCGGCATGGGAACTTGGATCCGTCGCGATCAGAAGCAGGAAATCGGTCTCCTGCAGGTGCCGAATGCCCTGCTGTTTCGGCATGAAACCTAACAAACGAACATTCGCCTTCGTGCTCTCGAGAGAGTAGTTGGACTGCCCCACGACCCGGCCAATGAATCGCGTCTCAAGCTGATTGCGCACCTGCGCCGGCAGCCGTTCCATGGCAGCCAAGTACTTGTCGGGAGAATAGATCTTATTGTCGTGCACCGTACCGAAGTAGCTGATGATAATCTTTCCGTCCTTGCGGCGCCGTGATTGAAAGTCGCGGAACAACTCAGGATCGTATCCATTCGGAGTACAAACAAACTTACCGGCGGGCTCCCCCGGGTAGCGCCTGCGAAGACGCTCCACCCAAGTCCCGGTTACGGTAGACACATAAGTAGAGGCATGCACCGCCTCAGCTTCTAGTTCCCACGCACGCCGGACTTTTTCCTCCGTCGGTTGGTCGATCTGGCTGAGATAGTAACCAAGCCACTCATCTCGAAAGTCGGTGATCATTTTTAGTTTAGGGAATTGCCGCTTCAGTGCAAGAGCAAGCTTAAGCAGCGAATAAGGCGGCATATTCACGATGATGGTGTCGATCTCATCCTTCTCGACCACTCTGCAGGCCTTGCGAAATGCGGACGGAACCCAAAGCACCTGCGGGTCGGGGAAGAGCATGTGGTGAGCCAGCCAACGGACAGGCTTGGAGATCAATCTCGCGACGCCTTTCGCTAACGCTGCATCCGGCTCGACGCTCCTGTTTTTTTTCCATAGTCGATCCCGGAACGACATGGGTAATTCCGGCGTCCATGCCCGGTGAACCGTTACGTCGTCGGGAACCAGCCTGCCTAAACCGGGGTCATGATCCCGCAATGCCGGGTTTGTTGGAGCCAGAACTGACAAACGGCACCCCTCGCGCGGAAGATATTGCGAGTAAGCCAGTGCTCGCGGCGTACCAATTCCACCTGCAGGGGGGAACATATACGTCAGTAGAAGGATATTCGCCATGAGTATTCAGGTCTCCAGGTCGGGCCGAATCGATCAATATGCTAAAGAATGGACGATTGGTTCTGCCATCTCAGGTTGGTAGTTTGGGGCTTGATGAGCACTTGAGAGCAAAAGGATGGATAGGCCATAACCCGCATACACCATAGCCACCGGCGCAGCAGCGTCCCTGAAACGGGGACTGCCCCAGAACACTATTGCCGTGAAGGCGGTTGCCAGCATTGAAAGATGCATCAGAAGCCACGGTGTCGTTCGATTTTGCCGCCTGCATGAGGCTCGCGTCCCCACAATCCACAGCGGGACAAATGGCAAGTAAGTCACGATCGACAGGAATGCATACAACCTGTTCGTCGATTCGACATCCGGGAGCACGAAGCGCACCAGTTTCATACCGATCAGCAGCGGCATCTGGAAGAGATGAGTCCGCACCCACTGCTTACCCAGCGCCCACTCGACCTGGTCGTGAGCATATTCATTGGGCGTCGCCATCACCTCATCGCGGCCCGGCAGATGAACTGTAGAAACCCAGGCTCCGTAATACTGGGGATCATGAAGTACCTTATCGTTATTGCCGCCGTAGAACGTAGACCCACCATTCGTTGCGACGAATACGAAGGCGTGAAACACGCGAACGTTTCTAGCGGTCCAGAATAGAGTGGGCGTAAGCGAGCACGCGAACAGGAGCGGCACAGTCAGCATACGCCTGCGGGAATAGAGTAGGTCCATCAGCAACAACGCCGGAAGCATCAGAATTGCGAATGGCCGCACCAGCACCGACCAGGACAACAACAATCCCGCCATAGCAAGAACAATGGGCGAATGACTGCGACAATAAGTTAGGAATAGATACATCGAAAGCGCAAGACTCAACATGAATAGCGGTTCTGAAAGCCACACGGTAGAGAAGTAAATACTCGGAAAGTAAAACACGGCCAAGATAGCGGAGAAACGCGCAGCCCGCTCCGATATAACCTCTCTCGCCAACAGATAGGTGACTACACACACCGCCGCCCCGATTATTGGAAAAGTCAGATTTGCAGCAGCCACGCTGAGATGTGTGAGCCGATAAATCAAGCTCATAAATATGGGAAAGCCAGGCGCACGAAATGATGTTGGAATGCCTGTGGGACGAACATAGCCCCGTCCTTCAGCTAACGCCCGCGCCAATTGCTCGAACTCAATTCCGTCGGCGCCTTCCTGCCGCCCGGGCAGATCGCTGATACGTCGCAACGAAAGCAAGGCACCCAGGCGCACGATGAACCCAATTAGAAACAGGATCGCCAGGAAGACCTGCGGCCTCAGGCAAGCAATCTGATCTGCCCTGTTTCTTGCTTCGTCTTTCAAGGCTTGGCGAAACTGATTCAGATTTCTCACGGGCGCCCCGCGCGTCTCTTCTGTTGCGGAGACTGAACCTACGCAATTGAATTGCGAACTCATTTGCGTTTCGGTCAACTTATGCGGGCTGCCCTATCCCGACTGACAATCTGCGCTTGCCGGAAGGAAGCTTAGGTATGGCCTCCACGCCCTTGATAGTTAGGCGGGTGGAGGGGCTGAATATCTTGGCCATTTCATGTCGGAGCAATATCTCGCTCTGATGCGCAAGTGGCCGAGCCAAGACCAGCGAGAGAATAATCTCGTCCAAACTGACTTGTTGAATCTGGAACTCTTTTACCTCGGGAACATCTTTCAGAACATGGCGCCACAGGATTGGAGACACGGCACGACCATCGCGGGTCCGTAACACTTCCAATACTCTTCCCTCGATGCGCTGTATCATGGGCAGCCCGCGTCCGCAGGGGCAAGGTGAGTCCGCCATCGTGCCGAGGTCGCCGATACGATAGCGAATGAAGGGCATGCCATAGTTGTGAAGATCGGTAACCAGCAATTCGGAGGCCCCGCCGTCCGCGCTCGCTTCTGTCTCGACTAGAAGATTTTCCGCGTGGATGTGCAATCCGTGGTGTTCTTCACACTCTGCGGCGATAGACATGAACTCGCGCGAGCCGTAGGTGTCGTAGAGGGGGGCGTGAAACGCTTCTATCACCAGGTCACGCGAGGCTTGAGAAACCGGTTCGGCTCCCGCAATTACGGCTTTGATGCCGGGAATGCGGAGGTCGCGCGCCAGCAGGAGACGGGCCAACTGTTCAAGACTCGACACGTAGCCGACGATATATCTGGGCCGAAAGCGAAGTGCTGTCTTAAAGGTCGTTTCCCAGAGCTCCGGCGTTTGTTGAAAGGTTGCGATCATCCGCTCCCGGCGAAGGAAGCGGTAGGCGTCAAGTTTTGTCTTCTGGAATCGAGAAACCCTACCTACCGGAGCTCCCCACAAGTAAAGGCTGGGCTCGCCGATCCGACAGCCGCTCCAGGAGTAAGCGCGGGCCGTAGCTGCGCACCGCCAGTCATAGCTCTCGGCAGTAATAAAGAAACGAGTGGGAATCCCCGAAGAGCCGCCGGTAGCGTGAGGAATGAGACGGCCCGCTGGAGCCTCCGAACACAGCTCACCACGATGTGCATTGAGTTCGTCTCTGGTAAGAACAGGAAGCTGGGCAAAGTCCTCGCGAGTCTTGATGTCACCCAGTTCGATGCCAACTGAAGCATACTTATTCCTATAATAAGGAACAGAGTGAAACGCATGTTCCAACAAGCGGTGCAGTTCACGCCACTGGAACTCCTGAGTCTGGTCGGCCGACCACCACTGGCTTCTCTCCATCAGATCCCGGGTCTTCGAGTAACTTCTCCCGCGAAGGTTGTAGTACGCGGGGATCAGATGTCGTTCCAGCACCCGGCTATAGATGCTCATGTCAGGTCCTTAACGGCGCGGGAGATAGCACAACACGCGAATGGCAGCAGTCACATTCCGTATGTTTCCGGGGCGTGAGCGGAAAGATTTGAGCTGCGCCGCTAACAGAACTACGTCTTGAACCAAGAGCAAGAGGCGAAACGAAAAGACGGTCCACTTTGGATATAACTCGCGCAAGAATACGAGGTAGTCCGATTGCATCGTCGCAAGTGATGAAAACGCATCTGTCTTGTAAGCCATCTCGGGAGACTGGCTGAAGTCCTCGCTGGCCGTGAAACGTTCGAAGTGAATCGCATCTGCAGCAAGTACATATGAGCAAGAGTATCCCAGTTGCGAGGCCTTCGCGCAGAGACAATCATTTCCGTAATAAGTCTGTAAGCGAGAATTTACTTTGCCTATTCTCTGCAGGAAGTCTCTACGTACGACCATGCAAACACTCATGATCATGTCGACTTGCGCATCTGCAGTGCGATCCCAACAAGGCTGCTCGGAAAACATAGAGCGCCGTAAAATCGCTCGCGTGACGTGATTAGCGGTTTGGGCGGCTTCAGTCGCGAGCGTTGGAAATTGGGTGCGTATCCTGCAGGGCGAGCCATCGGGATAGTGAAGATCGGGACTTGCGATAGCCACGCGTGGATGGCTCTCCATGTAATTCAGCAGCCGATTGAGGCAGTCGTCGTCCAGTTCAACATCAGAGTGCATCACGAGACAGTAGTCGCCAGTGGCAAGTGGGAGCAACCGGTTCAAAGCGTCTACCCAGCCTCGATTCTCACATTCGATCAACGTCGCGCCTGGAAGCGTCCGTGGTGACAGCCTGAACTCTGGATCGGAACTGTTATCAGCAACGAGAATCTCGGCGGAAACGTTTGCCGGTAGGGTCTCGCATATGTTTTGCACGCAGCGCACGACCTGTCCGGCCATGTTGTAATTCACCAGCAGGACCGAAAGAGTAGCCGGTCGCGGACTAGGAACGGGGTCTGCGGCAAGGCTCGTCTCGCTGACGGTGGTCGTCGATGGCATAGGTGTAAAACGACGTTTCGGCTGTATCAACCTAAGAACGAGAGCACTCCACGCAAACGTAACGTCAAATAGATGGCCGCGATCACACCAACACCCATCGCGACAGTGAGCTTCAGCAATCGCCTTGCCGGCTCGCGAACGATAGGCCGGTCTTCACTGGACACTAGCCAGAAGAGCGACACCGCCATACCCAGGACCACATACAAGGTGATAACGTAGGCGCGCGACAAGAACATGCCTGCGGTAATGAAGCCGGCAATCGAGATTCGGAACGCCCACGCCCATCGCTCGACTTCCGCCAATTCGCCCTCAGGCAGATCGAGGGACTCATTGGCGGAGCGGACTGTCGGGTCGAAATCGCCGCTCTTACGTTTCTCCGATCCAAGTTGGAGCTTCGGCTTAGCCATTCGGATCAGCGAAGTCAGTCCGGCCAAGGTGAACACCATCAGCCCGATCCACGGCAAATAGCCAAACAATCCAAGCTCTGCCAGACACACTACAAAGGAATTATGAGCGGTGTGACCAAAGTCGTGACCACCGAAGTTGTGGAATCCGATCCCAAAGATCGGAGATTGCTTGAACATCTGAAGTCCATCGCCCCAAAACGTCAATCGGTCCGACCCGGATTTCACCGAGATCTCGCGCCCCCCCGAGAAGTTCAATGCCAGCCCAGCGGCCAAAGCGAGGCCACCACCAATCGCTGTAAGTACAGGCTTCAGTCGGCGGCTGAGAGCGAACATCAGGATTACGACCATAGCTAGCATGCCGCCGCGCGAATGCGTCAGGTAGATTCCCCACACGAAGAGCGCAGTCGGAGCTACGACCAGGAAGAGGTTGCGGAGGTTTGCACGTTGCTGCCATCCCATCCAAATGAACGGAAGCGTCATCACCAGGAACTGGGCGAGGTCGTTCGGATCGTAAAGAAAGCCTTGGCCTTGCATCCGGAACGAAACACCTCCGTCGTGGGCTGGGATCACGATCAGCAGGGGACTTGTAACGTCGCCCGTAAGATAGGCTCTCGAACCCTCGAGAATGTACGCCAAGGCGATGAGGACAAGCAGTAGCGCCAGAATCTTCAATCGCCTTAGGCTTTGGCAATTGAATAGGACGAGAAAAAAAACGACAGAAAAAGAGAGGAATTGCTGTAGGGCGAGGAACCCACCGCCAAGCCAGTAGCTGTCCAGTACCTGGGAGACGAAAACTGCGGATAGCATTCCCCCTAAGAGGTATACCTGCGGGGTTCGATAGAAGCGGCGGTCGAGAAAGCCGGGCAATGAGCACAGGACGGCAACAACCGCAACAACCAGCTCGACTCTGTATTCCTTTAGGGAAGGAAGCAGGCGTTCGGTTGAGAGCAACGCCAGCGAGATATACAGAAGAGTTAGGATGAAGCCCATCTGGATATTGTTTTGTAGTAGCCGTACCGCGATTACTAACTAACGTTATGCCGCCTGAGCGCTGCGCTCTTCCACCGGCGTCTCCTGCTTCACCCATAGACTCAGCAACGAGTTCGGGCGCAACAGGAACACGAACAACGCAACCGTGGCTGCCGCATTGAGTAATACAAACGCAGTGGCAGGTCCGGTAATCCGGCGGAGTAAAGGAGGATCCCATACCAGCCCGAGCACCGCGAAAAGGTAGAAAGCAACTTGAGCTGCGAAGATAGCGGTGTAGGGCTGCACGGCGCGCAAGCCAAAGCTCGCGAGCAGAAGCGCCGCTAAAGCGACCGGGACAACAAGGCGCACAAGCTTATGAGAGATGAGCTGAAAACGCAGCCGATTCGACCGGCCCAACAACCACGGCGCCTTCTGAATCAATTGGTAATTCCCTGCCAGTGTGCGTACCTTGCGCTGAAATTCAGCCCTTGAAGTCTCCGGCCAAATGTCCCAAACGCGGGCGCTATCATCAATGACGGAGCGGAACCCACGGCGGACAATCGACAGCGGCTGGTACATGTCGTCGAGAATCAGGCCTTCCGGCATCGTCGTCGCAAGGGAGCGGCGCACGGCATAGAACCCGCCATACACTCCGACCGGCGAATCGGCCAGCGATTCGCATTTTCTGATTCCCTGCTCATAGCGCCAATAAAGACCGCTCACGGCCTTCGTACCGGCGTCGTGCTGGCCGATCCGCAAACACAGCTCTCCGGCTACACAACCCACCGAAGGATCGGCAAAATTACTGACGATCTGACGCAAGGCAGTTGGCTCCAACTGCGGGCGAATATCAACAAACACAAGAATCTCGCCCGTCGCGCGAGTGATCGCGTGATTCAAGGCGCTGGCTTTACCCCTGTGTTCGGGACAAAGAATCGACACCAACCGGGCATTCTTGATTCCGGAGAGGATTTGCTCTGTGTCATCATCGGACCCGTCGGACACCACCACCACCTGAATGAGCTCCGGCGGATAGTCCAGATTCAGCAGGTGATTGATTTTTTCCCGCAGCAGCTTGGCCCCGTTGTGGACTGCCATCACGATCGTAATTGACGGGTAGATTTCCGCCTGTTTCCATCGGTGCGGCCGCAAGCGACTGAGGAGGTAAATCCAGAGTGGATATCCGATATGGGCGTAAAGGATGATTGCTGCGGCTACCCAAAAGCGCAAAATCATGGACTGGTTCTCTGCGCCCACCATGGTGGACGGGGTTCGAGCGGGTCAGGATGGATGACGAATGGAGCAACAGCAGGTTTATCGCGGCAAGAGTTTGGCGCTTGGACTGGTTGGGTTGAACTGATGAGCGTGATTCCGCCGCATATGCGCAGCCGTGCCTCCCCATAAGAATGCAGCAACTGCAACGCAGCAGAGCAATGAACCTAAAATGCTGAGCATCGCCAGCCTGCGCCGTTTGCGCATGCCGGATGGTGTCTCGATCATGGGGATCTTTCCGACCACCCGCGCGGACTCGGGCAGCAGCGACCGCAAACCTCGCTCGCTGTTTACCGTTCCCCGCACCTCGGCGCTTGCCACCGAGATGCCCGCCGGAATCAGGCAGCAAAAGGGAAATGCCAGGGCCAGCAAAAGAAGGCGATTCGGCTTGATCGGCCTTTGTGGGACTTGAGCGGGATCCATGGTGAAACGGCTGGATTTTTGTTGGCGGACCAGATCCCTAGCCATCTCGGCGTGGAACTTCTTATCGGCCAGATCTTCATACTGCTCCCGCGCGCTGTCGTAATCACGAGTCAGGTACTCAAACTCTTGCCCTTTGATCGGGGTTGCATCCACTAGAGCCTGATACTTATCAATCCGCCGGAGCAAGCTTTTCTGCTCGTCCTGCAACCGCTCAGTTTCCTGTTGAATAATCCCCAAGCGAACCGCGACCGTGTTGGTTGCCCCTGCAGCCTGGGTGCTCTTTAACTGTTGGGTCACCGACTCCAGGCGTTCCTTGGTGGTTACGACGTCCGGATAATGCTCGGTGTATTGCGAACGAAGGCTGGCCAGTTCGGTCGAAAGTGCTCGTTGCTCGGCTTCGAGGCGATCCCGCTCCGACGAAGTGCCTGCTGTTGACTTCACACTTTCCGGGGCGGCGGTCAGCAGAGTCTTTTCCTGCGCGAGCCGGTCGAGCGTTTCATTGTTGGCCTGCAAGGTGGTATGCAACTGGGTCAGGGTTTGCATATTCGATTGCAAGCGTTCAGGCAACTCTCCAGCATATCTGAGCTTGTAATCTCGAATCTTTGCTTCCTGCGTGTCCATCAACTGCTTCGCATCCTGCAATTGAGCCGACATGAACTCGGAAGCGCTAGCCGCCTGTTGCTCGCGGTTGGCCAGATTCCAATCGATAAAGGTCTGTGCCAGCCGGTTGGCAACCGCCGCGACTAGTTGCGGGTCTTGACCCGTGTAACTGATGACGAACGAGTTGATGTCACGGTCGGAGCTCTGCTTCATCTCAATCGTGATCGCCTTCTTCATCTGATCGACGATTTCCTGCTGAGAGGCCCGCTGATCGCCGTTGATGTGGAACTCCTGGCTGATTTGCTGCAGGCGTCCGGGGCTCAGCACTTCCTGCGTCAATGTATTCACTCGCTGTGCCGGATCGGAAGTCACAGTCTGAGTTACATATTTTTCTGGGAGTTGTTGCGGATCAAAGACTACGGTCGTGCTGGCGACGTAGACATCCGGCATCAACGCGATTACAACCACACAAATCGCGGTCAGAAGAACAGTCGCCAGAAGGATGCCCCAGCGATGAAGTACAACCGTTCCCCAAAATTCCCGCGTTTGATCAAGTGGATCTGGGCGGTGACGATTATTCATAGCCTACATGCTCCGTAGTACCCTTCGGATGCCACAGAAAGGTGAAAAAGACCCAGGAATGGCGATCCGGGAAGGTTTGCGAGTTACTATCTCGTTTAAAGTACTGATACGACCCTATAAGACTCGCCGTGTTGGAAACCCGCCAATGGAACTGAGAACCGAAGAGAAATCCACGATATCCGGGTAGAGGTTGGCCTGGTGTGCTTGAACCCTGAATGTACGAAGCGCCGGCTGTTAGATACGTCGTCCGGCTTGTTTTCTGCTGAAGGACTCCAGAGACAGTATCCACATAGCTACTTTGTAATAAGGTCGGCTCAACAAGTCGCCTCTTTGCACTCAACGTAACCGCCGTCCAGTTGGACAGCCGCTGGTGCAGAAATCCACCAAACGTTGCATGTAAGGGGGTGACACAGTGCCCGACTGTAAAATCCGGACCCGCTTCAACCCCGACTCGAGTGCGAGTGCCTAGTCCGACGGCAACTCCAGCCCCAAAACCAACTCTGGTGCAATCTGTCGCAAAGGAATAGCGGGTGGTGTCGGCGTAGACGAACCAGTTAGAGTCGCGGGAGCCGAAGCCGTTCAGTGATTGCACTCTCGCCGTCATGTCACTGTAGCTTGGGCCGTGCTGTATCGAACTGTACGAGTCACCGACCGTAAAGGAAAATTGGTGCCGTAGGCTACGCCGCCATACCAAGCCAGTCGAACCGGAGACGTTTAATATCGTGTCAGTTGGTAACGCGTAAGTCTGTAGACCGACTGACAACAACCCGATATCTTGCAGCACCGCCGGTCCGTAGGTTCCTCGGCCCGAGAGATACCAAGTCCATCGCCGGGAAAGCAGGACACCAGAATTGAAGCCGGCTCGCTGCAAAACCCTGCCATCCCATACGTCCCGAGTTTCCAAATCTACGATCGGGTGATACTCCAGAATAAAGTGAGTGCGATGACCGGCAAAGTATACTCCGGCGTACGGTTCCAGCACTGCAACGGATCCTGAGGTAGCTTTCTGGTCGAAGTTGTGCTCCCGACCGTATCCCTGGGAGGCGGCAGCGCCATAAACCACACCCGCCCCTGAAACTTTGCTCAAAGACACAAGACCAGGAATGTCCAACTCCATGAGCACATTCTGATCTGTGTGTTCTCCGTTGGAAGCGTCCGAATCTAAGTTCAATGATGATGCTCCGGCTGCCTGATCGCGCCAAACCGGCTCAGTGTCGCTCCGCTGGGTGCCAAACAGCGGAAATGCCTCGACCTGCGCCGAAACCGGGCTGATCAGCATTCCGAACACTCCCAGGAACAGGAGAAGCTCTCGCCGGAAAAACATTTAGGGGACCACGATCGTGTCACCCGGTTGCAGCAAAATATTTTGCTCCGGGTTCTTTCCGCGGAAAATACGGCTGTAATTTACTGGCAGCTTCTCTTTCTTCCCGTTCACTTCCCGCATTACGAACATCGACTTGCGGTGAGCGAACGGCGTTACGCCCCCGGCCTTCGCGATAATCTGCAGAATATCGATGGGGCCAATCAGCGGATACGCTCCAGGATGCTGCACCTCTCCGGTGATATAGACCGCCTTGCTTCCAACTTCCGTTACTGTCACCGTGACCCTGGGTTCGTTCACAAACCGCTTGAGCTCGGATACGAGAACATCCTCGATCTGTACCGGAGTCATTCCGCTGACTCGGAGCTCACCGACCAAGGGCACGGAAACGATTCCGTCTGGCCGGACCACTACGTTCTGCGAGAGCTCCGGCTGCTTCCAGACATTAATGCGCAACACATCGGCCTCACCGACGATGTAGCTGCTCGGGACCGGGGATGGAGCTCTGCTGGTCGGAACGTTGTTGGGTGTATTCGTGCTGCCGGCGCTGGAAGAGGCGCCACTGATTGCAGCCACTGGTCCCGCCACATCCTGCGCGGCGGCTGGCATTATCAGCAGACCGAAAAGGCACAACGGAATTCCGTGCCCGCGTTTGAAAGATGATAACGAGAAGGATTTCATTTCTAACCTCGCGCCAGAAAATTTAGGAACGAAAGAAGCGCGATGCTGTTCCTACGGCGAATCTCCGCTACCAGCGGAGGTTCTCCCCCCGCTAGAAATTGCTGCCGTTCCAGACCACTCCAATTAACTTGCTCGCATCCAGTTGGTCAATCGCAGTCTTAAGTGCTTCGCGATTTGTGCTCCGGGCGCGAACCACTACGAGGATGCCATCGCACTCCGGCGCCATGAGTTCGAAGTCAGCGAAGTCCCCCATCGAGAGCGCATCGATAAGCACGATCTTGAAGTGACTCCGGGCCCAGCGGATGACTTGCCCCCACTTCTCGGTCATAAAAAGTTCACTCTGAGGAATGTCGCTGGCACCAGCTCCCATTACGAACAAGTTTGGAATGTCTGTCTTGACGATCGCCTCATCGCATGCAGCCGCGCCGCTCATCACGTCTCCCAAACCAATCGAAGGCAGGCGGCCAATGAGCTTGGTGAGGCTTCGTCCGCTGAGGTCGGCATCGATCAAAAGGACACTGCAGTCCTCCACTTGCGCGCAACAGCAGGCGAGGTTGAACGAGGTGAGGGTCTTTCCATCAGACTTGCCCACGCTCGTAATCGCTACCGAGCTGAATCCCTGGCTAAGCTGCGACCTCAGCAATCGGGTTCGCAGGCTCTTGTAGGATTCCAGCGCTTCTTTGGCATAGCGTTCTTTTGCGGTGACCAGCGGCTTGTTGTTGTCTCGCGGCATAGGAACCATCGCCAGGTCGACGATCCGCAGGGGCCTGAACTCCCGCTCGACTACTGAATGGCCGTTGAGTGGCGGAACGTCATCAAACGATTCTGTGGCGTGTAGCGGCGACTTTTTCCTTGCAAACTCGACTACTGGTTCTGAGCGGACCGTACTGGTGTCCACCACGTTGCGAACGGCGACACTCGCCGGATTATCAAGAGGTTTTCCCATCGCTACCCCCAAATTTCAGGCACTGAATAAGGCTTGCTGGATGTTGCTCGAGGCTAGGCAGGGCTTCGCCCTCGTGGGTTAGCAACCGCACTTTCCACAGGCCTGATTCTCAAGACACAACACACATACGCCCCCAAAGCAAGAGGAGGGTGAGGCAGCAAAAGTACCACCCGATCTGCGACAGGACTGTTAATGATTTGTGAATGGTTGATGAATTTTGCCTCGAAACGAGGCTCGCAGAGCGGCTCTCCGAGTGAGCCGTATTTTGCAGATAAATCAGGCGTTAGCTGATAGTGAGAAGCTCGTTCTTCGGCTGGAAAATTTACTATGGTCTCGCGAGCGCCCATTCTTCCACAAACTGTGGAACAAACTTGGTACTTCGACACTCTGCACTCGAAATGCAGCAGTCCTTGCCGTCGGGAGTCGCCCGCCGCGGTTGATCGTCAAGACGGAGGCCAGCGCTAGGATCGCGAGAACTTTGGGCCTCCAGGTCTCAAGACGCTTCTGCACTACGGCAAGCGCAAGCCCCGGCAAATTCAGAACGACGTCGCACCGCGGATATCAGCCAGGTCCGCCGCAACGACCGCCTAAAGAAGATCGCGCAATAGCCGATAAATCACACGGGTGCCGAGTGCTGTGTGCACTCCGCGCATAACGCCAACATCGTCCTGACTGCCAGTCAGAGCGTCGGGAGAACGAGGCCCGCGTGAGTGTGTTCCTGAGTAATCCCCGTATCGCCAGCGACAACAGTCCAATCTCAAACGCGTGTTCCTTTACGAGAGTTGCCCTTCTCCTACTTGCTGCAACCTTCTCGGTCCCGGCTTTCGCGCAGCATCCGTACCTCTGGCTGGACTCCAATGAACTTGTGCTGATTCAGAACAAGGTCGCTTCGAATTCGCCCGATTGGATTGCGCTTCAGGCCAAATGCGACGCTCTGGCCGGGGTGGGGAGTGTGCCCTACGCGGTCCTCCGCCCGCACGCGACCAACGCCGGGAACAGCTTGACACGAGGATATGTAATCAATCCTCCGCATTCGCCCGGAATAATCAGCACGGGTTTCACGGGCGCACTGTGGGACACGACGATCAATTTACTCGGGGCTTGCTATCAGGCAGTGCGGACCACCGATTCTGTTCGCGCAGCAGCCTACCTGCTGGAAGCGCATTACATGATTCAGGCATTCGCGCAGCCATGGCTCAAGGTGGTTCGGCAGTCCGATGGGCTGATTCGTTATGCGATTTCGACCGACAACGCAGGCAACGACCTGCTGGCCGGGGCGCAGCCGAAGATTCTGATGATGACGAATGTGACGCCGACCAGCGTGAAGCCCGCAGTCGGCGATGTCTGGACCGTCTCCGGCGCCACTGGATGCACCAGCCTGAATGCCACATGGAAGGTTTCCGCGGTCATCGGATGGCAAATTTATTTCGAGAATCCAGATGGCAGCCCGGCAGCCGGTCTGAACGCCAACTGCACGCTCTATTCCGTATTTCAGAACAATACCGGCGACGATCGCTTCTACATGCCCGCCATGGCCAAAGCGTACGACTGGCTTTATGGAGACTCGATTTACGGCGGCTTAAGTATTTCTTATCCGGACGATGTGACTCTGTTGCAGAAGACGATGTGGTGCTGGATGGTGGAACTCAGCTACAACCAGTATCACGGCGTGAGTCCGGGGGCTGTCCCCGAAGAGAATTTCTTTTATGGCTCGATCTGGGCTATCGCTGCCGCTTATGTCGCGTTCAACAATGACTGCAGCGCGGACAACGCCAATTGTCCAAACCTCGGTCCGCTCGCGCTCGGAACCAGCGCCACAGTGGGAAACATCGGAAACACGCTCAACGCCCGCATGACTGAGATGGTGGCCAACTACAAGTTGTGGATGTACGGAGGCGGCAACGGCGAAGGCTTGCAGGCCTACGGATATGACTCGATCCTGCGCATGATCCAAGCCGAGTACGCCATGTACACGTACCAGGAGACGAGTGCGGGCGTTTATGGGGCGGACTGGCGTTCCTCCACCTCCTTCAACTTCAGTTATCTCGATGACCAACTCCAGTACTACATGCACTTCGCGAATCCCGCGCTGCTGGCTGAGGACGAGAACGAGTATGTTTATCCCATTGGGACAAGCTATTTCACGAACTACAAAGGCCAGTGGTTTCCCACCGAACCGGCTTACATTCCGCTCAGCCAGATGGTCTTCATCTCGCATGCCGCAAGGGGAATGGGCAGCAGCTACGCGGCTCAGTTTCTAGATTGGTATAACGCCGTTTATGCTGCGGAATTCGCCGCCGCCGGGGTATCCGTTCCCCAGTGGAGCACTGGAGTCTACACGGCCCAGCCCTCGCTTGATGGCCAATTTCTTTGGTTCGATCCTGAAGCTACCATCGCGGACTGGACGACTCTGCCGTTGTTCTACCGGGCGTGGGGTGGAAACTACGCTGTGACCCGGTCCTCATGGGGCGATGCGAATTCCACAGTGGTTACCATGCTCGGCGGGCCCACGGTCGGATGCGCCGGCAACGGCAAAACTCAGTTTGATTCCGGAGCGATCACCATTCAAACGGGGAGCAATCGCCTTCTGGTGTACGGCCTCGGCGAAGCGTCCAGATCGGCCGATCTGCTCTCCGCTTCTCAGTGGCAGGCGATGGACGCCGAACGTGGCACTTACGGCAACAAGAAAAATTCCATCTTCTGGGCGGGCCCAAATCCTTCCGAGATTCAGAATCAGGGTCTGGGCTCCCGTCTGAGTCCTCCGGGACAAGGGTTCAGAACAAGTTGGCCGGGCTCGATGGATCGCGCTGAAGACAGAGCTGGCTATACCTATTTGCGCGCGATTCACCTCGAGGCCAGCAACACCAAGAGCAGCATCGATCACCTGTGGCATCAGGCGCTTTGGACGCGGGAAATGTTATTCCTGCGCCCCAAGTTGGTCGTTGTGCACGACCGAACGGCGACCCTCTACCCCACCGACGACCGGGCCATGTTCTGGACATTTGGACGGAACATCGACCAGGTTTCCGCAGGGGCGCCTTCCGGCATGACCCGCTATGACGCTAGTTTCAACGGCATCTACCGCGGAGCTTTCTGGTCTGTGCTGCCCGCCTCAGCCGATGTAACCGTGGTGGATCACGACAATTTGCATTTTCTTTACCGGGCCGAGGTTCGTCCATCCGCAATCGACCACACGGCCGACAACTGGCTGGCCGTTTTCGACGCCGCCACCAGCCCCGAACAAGTGAACACAGTAAGCAACATCGCAGCCACCAACGCCGACGCTGTGCAGTTCAATGACCCCAACAACAGCATCGTCGCTTTTGCCAACGTTGATCCGTATGCAACGACGGGCGCGACCGTATCCTGGCCTGTCAATGGAGCATCGGTGCACTACATCGCCGGCCTCACTCCCGGGGCATCGTATGGCATCTCGGTGATCGGCGGAACTCTTACCTTGTCCGGGAGCGGCTCGTATCCAGCCAGCGCCGCCGGAGTTCTGGTATATACAAACGCATGCCAGGGACTATCGGTACTTCAGGGCTTACCCACACCGTGGCTGAGGCGCGCCATTGCGTGTGGTTGTGGCGCAGGGTGCCGCAAGAACATCCAGTAGGCCGTAATTCCGCGGACTCATTCTGGACTCGTTGCCTTTCTTTTGCAGCCTGTTAACATTCCGGCCGTATACTTGCCCCTCGGTTTTTGTGTCTGCGACCCAGGATTCTGCCCTAATGCCCACTGCACTGCTTTCCGAGCCAAAGGCCGGTACGAAATTCGAGAACCGGCTTTGCCTTCTGCTTCTGGGCGCTCTTCTCGCCGTGGGTATCGGCTCGTTTGCTGCTTCGTTTCTGCCATTCAGTTTGCTCGAAGCGAAAGCCCGCGCCATGTCAGCTCGCGGGGAAGTACCTTTTTTCGATCAGGGCTTCTACCATGACATGCAGATTCGCCTTCGGATTTTCGGAGTCGCTAATATCGTGCTGGCGGCGATCGGATTCACAGTTCGGAAGCGAATTTACCCTGTGGCCGAGCAAGCTTCGCGCGATCTGGCGCAATTGCTCGAAGACTCTAAGGCAAGTTGGAAGTCAGTTCCGCTGGCAGACAGGCTTACCGTACTCGCGCTGACCGCTGCTGCTGCGGTCTTGCGCTTTCCACTCCTGTTCCAGCCGATGCGCGGGGATGAGGCCTACTCATTCCTGACGTATGCGTCGCATCCGTTTTACGTTGGGCTGTCGTTTTACAACGACACTAACAACCATCTCTTCAACACACTTCTGATGAGGCTTTCGTTCCTGGCATTCGGAAATCAGCCGTGGGCCTTGCGCCTACCGGTGTTCTTCGCCGGGATATGTCTGGTTCCTGCAACGTACTTCGCGAGCCGCAGTTTGTATCAAAAGACTTCAGCTCTGCTTGCTCCGGCCCTGGTCGCGGCGGCGTCGCCGCTCATTGAGTACTCCACAAATGCCCGGGGCTACGTTTTGCTCTGCTTTGAATGCCTGCTGCTGATTTCAATCGGCGCCTACGCGGTTCGTCAGTGCAACTTCGCAGCTTGGGGATTGTTTGCCACAGTTTCCGCGATCGGCTTCTACACCATGCCGATCATGCTCTACCCTTTCGGCGGAATCGTCGCGTGGTTAGTGCTCTCGATTCTTTTCGACCAAGACAAAGCCAGGTCACGCGCGATCGTCCCACTAGCCGTCGCGGTAGTGCTGGCGGGGATTGCTTCGTTGGAACTCTACGCTCCTGTGTTCGCCATCTCGGGCCCGCACGCCGTCTTCGGTAAAAAGCTGGCAGCTCCGAAACCGCTGCAGGAATTTATTTACGAAATGCCAGGCGCGTTAGCGTCCACTTGGGAAGCCTGGAATCGAGACCTACCCGTGTGGCTGACTGCGATCCTGCTATGCGGATTTGCGGGCGCAGTCATGTTGCACCGTAGAGTCAGCAGCGAACGCGTCCCATTCCCTGTGGCGATGCTGCTCTGGCTTGTGCCACTGCTAGTGGCGCATCGGGTCGTTCCTTTTGCGAGAGTGTGGCTGTTCGCGCTTCCGTTCTACCTGATTGTGGCGAGTGCAGGTCTTAGCGCAGCCTTGACGCCGATCTTCGAGAAGCTGCGCTTTCGGCACGGCATCGTGGCCGTCGCGATCCTCGCTTGCCTGTTCTTGGGGCTGGAGGAGAAACGTACTGGCTCCGTCTATCTAGCCAATGAGGGACGGGGCATGGAAGACATCGCGCTCAATCTTAAGGGACAGCTCAAGCCGGGAGATTCCGTCGTGGCGGTCGTTCCCTCCGATACGCTCCTGCTCTACCAGTTCAAGCGACAGGGAATTCCATCTTCCTACTTAAACGGAGCCGTTGGTGGTCGAGCACTCGTGGTCGTGAATGAGCACGAGGGAGACACTGTTGGATCGGTACTGAAGACGGCTGGCCGCACATCTCTGCAAGGAGAGCCGTACAAGCTTCTGGCTCAGTATGAGACCGCATCCCTCTACGAAGTAAGTCTTCCACACCAATGAATCGTCGCTTGCCAGAACTCGACGGCTTGATCAGTAGGCGCTTCCATGAGTCATGGGGATCGTGCACCGGTCCGCAAGGTCTGTTTTCGAGGAGAGCGCGCCTGCACCAGAGTGCATGCTAGAAAACAGACTGAAACTCGCGGCCGAGTCGAAGCCACAAACCGGTTCAGCCATCGTCGTCATCGCGGCCGATTGAGCTTGCTCTCCATCAGGTCAACCAGTTCGCCTACATTGGTTAGTTGGTCGAGTTCCCCCAGCCCAAAGCGGATGTTGAATTCTCGCTCGATGGCCATGATGAGATTGATGTGTGCGTAGGAGTCCCACCCCGCCACGGTGTCGGCGCTGCTTGATCTCTCGATTTCGAGGTTCGGGGTGTCAAAAACTTCCCGGAAGATCGGCTGTAACTTGTCTAGTATGATCTGTTGCATAAGAAGTGATCTGGATGAATCTGTTTCGATTTTCATAGCCGCGGCTGAGGTCAAGGCGCCAGGTCGACTCCTGCTCAGATTGCGACACGCACTCGAATCCCATCTCCTCGTAGTGTTTTGCCACCATTCCGTTCTTCGCGGTTCTTAAATATCTGCCGTAAATCCCAGTGATGCCCTTGTTCTGACATTGCGCGACGAGAGCGTCCAGCATGGCATGTTCCATGCCCCGTTTCAGCACTCGGCAGCTCATGAGCCACAGAAGAACGTGCAGTTCGCGTTCCTTCACTTCTCCCAGTACGACTGAGATCAGCCCGTGGTCGCTGAACTTGTCCTTAAGCCGCCCATACAGACTGACGTATCCGGCGGCGGCGGCTATGTGCCGGAGGTTGGCGGCAGTATAGCGTGTCGTAGTCAGGTTGAACTGGTTGGTCTTATTGGTCAGCTGCGCAATCCGGTCGAGATAGTAGTCGTTAAAAACATCGATCTCCGCCTCCATCTCGAGCGACAGGAGATACTCGTCATAGCTCCGGAACTTGCCCAGCGATACTTCGCGCTTGGCATTGGCCTGGTAGAGGCCGGCCCGGGCGATGTCTTCGGCGGAAATATGCACGGCCTCGAAATAACCTTCGCCATCGATAATTTCAGCGAAACGGGAAATGTCGCTGCCGACATCCGGTACCGCTACGGCCTCCAGTTGGGCGGAGACGATTTCCCGTTCCGCGGGATTGTCGTCAACAAACACCAGGCTCTCCAGACCCAGATTCAAGGAGTCTGCAATCCTGACGAGATTTTCGTGCTTGGGTTCCCAATTGGCTTGAAAGGCCGCAAAATCATCCAGCTTCAGCAACGAATCGGGATGCGTGAAGCCCTCCTGGGCCGTCACCAAGTCATTCTTAGAACACACCGCAAGTAGAACACCTTGTGATTTCAGTTCGAGACAATACCGCTGGAAAGCAACAAACGCTTCTCCCTCCGGGGCCTCATTTCCCAGTCGAAGATTCTGCAAACCGTCGTCGCCGATAACGCCGCCCCACAAGGTGTTATCCAGATCGAGCACCAGAACTTTTCTGCTCTTGCCGAAGGCCGCACGCAGAATTTTCGTCAAGTTGTGGGCTAAAGCGACGTTCGCCGTAGGACTCAGGGCCAGCTTGTAGCTGTACCAGTAGCGCTCCTCGCACCATTCTCCAAGGCCGACTTGGGCTGCCAGATAATTGATGTCATTGATGAGCAGCCAGGAGCTCATCTTCCGCGCATGCTCAGCGAGGCGAAGGTTCAGGCGGCAGATAAAGTTGTTCTTTCCGAAGGCCGCAACCGAGTCCAGATTACCCAAAGGGCGTTGCGGGAAGGGTTCGAAATTGTTTTGAATGACAAGACAGCCGATTTCCTTTTGCAAGCAGGTCCAAATGCTATGAAACCGTTCGAACTCGAGGTCAAGTTTGTGCTCAACGCTTTCACCCGACTCTCCCGCTTCTGGAATGTGCTGGAGATTGCGGGCCGTTGTGTGAACCAGCACGACCTCGGGCTTAAACTTGCGCAACGCCGCGTTGTCCACCACGGCATCTTCGTAAAAGCGGCCGAACTCGGACTGATAAAAGACGGGCTGGATGCCTTCCTTCAGCAGAAACAGCTCCAGGATGTCGACGAGTTCCGAAGTGGTTGAGCCACCTAAGATCGCGAGACGGACTTCAGTGTGCTTTCCTGCATTTTGCAGCACATGCCGAATTTGCCTCCGTTTGGAAAGAATTTTCGATACGTCAAAGGGACGGGTTAGCAAGCGAGCGATATCCGTTTGCATAGACGCACCGACGGCATTCGAATTGCGGTAGCAGTCAGGAACACAATGCGCGATTATATCTCATGGAACGATTCCCGAAGTTTTGACTCGGAGTGCGGTTCGCGCAAAACCATTATCCTTTTTTCGAAGGTCTCATTGCGTTTTCTAGAAAACAGGCACGGACAGATTCGCAGCGAGGATCCGCAACCGCATGCCTCGTCACAAATCCGGCATGCGAGTTGACATCCGGGTAGCGTCTTGGTTCATATTGCCCGATGGGAGAACAACCGTTGCCAATGGATAGATTCTCTTTTCATCACGTTGGCATAGCTGTGCGAGATTTATCCAAAGCGATTCAGAGTTACAAGACTCTCTTGGACTACGAATTGATATCGGGCCCGTTTGACGATCCTATGCAGAGGGTATCGGTCTGCTTCCTGAGTCGCGGGCAAGGAGACGCGGTCATTGAACTGGTCGCCCCTTTGGGGGAAAATTCTCCCATTGATGGCACCCTCAAAAAAGGCGGGGGGCCCTATCACATCTGCTACCAGGTGCCGGATCTCGCCGCCGCCATCCGCCATCTTACCGGCTTGGGATCTTTCGTGATTAGCGGTCCAGTCGCGGCTGTGGCCTTTGAGATGAGAGAGATTGCCTGGCTGATGACCGACGCGAATTTACTGGTGGAACTCCTGCAGGCCTAATCGGAGATTCGCGCTCTAACTTCCAAAACACCGAAAGAAGTCATCATTCATTAGAAGTGGTGGGGAACACCGGAATGGCCGTTGGAGGCGGCATTCGAAGGCATATCGACGGCCTTCGCCGCCGCCAACTCACGCTCAATTTGCCTGGCTTTTGTCTTTTCGTCGTTATTTCCCTTGCGGATAAAAATCAGGTTGTGCAAGAAAGCAATCTCGACGATGTTTCGGTCGTAGTAGTCCGGCTCGTACCCTTCGATGGGATATTCCACGTGATTCAGACCGTCCACCAACTTCTTGAAAAACGACATCGAGTTGCTCGGACTTCCCACCCCACCGCCGCAAGTCGGCCAATATGCCGTCTGCGTGTCCTCCACCACATAGATCCCATTCTGCCGCAAAACTGGAAAAAGGATTTGGAAGGTCTTGATGACGTGTTCGTTCCAATGACTGCCGTCATCAATGATGATGTCGAATCCTCCGTACTCGCTCGATAAGCGAAGCAGCGTTTCGGAATCGGTCTGGTCGCATTGGCGAATGTCGATTCGATGCTCGCGCAAGTGAGTCTTGTCGTAGAGATCGATTCCGACGATTTGACTCTTCCGGAAGTAGGCTTTCCACATGCGAAGAGATTCTCCGCCTTCGTCGGAGCTTTCGTATCCGCCCACTCCAATTTCGAGCACATTCAGAGGCTTGTCTTTCAGCGGCCGAAAATAGCGCTGGTAATGTTGCGTGTACCAGTGGCTGCCCCACTTGTCCGTTCCGAAAAGAAGAGCAAGGCGATTTAGATCATTCCTGTGCCACCAGCCCAATCCGGTCTTCGCGGCTTGAACCAGAGAACGGTACTGCGACGGAGCCAGATTTGCCTTTGCCAGAGTTCTCAGCATAGTTTGCGAGGGTGTACCGGGTGATGGTTCCACTCGAGTGAACGGCGGTTCGACCGCTTCATTAGTAAGCGATGATTGTTAAGGTACGATGAATTCTAGCGAAAAGCATGGCCGGTGTCTTGATTCGCTGGAATGCCAAAAACGATATCGGTTGACTCCTAAGCAACTGTGGAAAATACGTTGCAGCCGTGACTGGAGGTTGTTCTACACTCAGGAGACACTATCTCGAACTGACTCCGAATTCTCATGAAACTTTCTGTCGTCATGCCGGTATACAACGAAAAAGCAACCTTACGCGTTGCCATAGGCAAGGTCCTGGCCGTTCCTCTCGATCTCGAAATCCTATGCGTGGATGACGGTTCCACGGATGGTTCGCGGGAGATTCTGGCTGATCTGCAGAATCAGCATGCGCAGATCAAAGTCATCCTGCAGCCGCGAAATTATGGGAAAGGCGCTGCACTCCGCCGCGGAATCCAGGCTGCAACCGGCGATTTCGTCGTGATTCAAGACGCCGATCTCGAATACGATCCTGCCGAATATCCCCTTCTACTCGGCCCGCTGCTGCAGGATAAGGCCGATGTCGTCTATGGCTCTCGCTTCCTCGGCGGAGGGCCCCACCGCGTTCTCTACTTCTGGCACTCGGTAGGAAATAATTTCCTGACCCTTTTCTCCAACATGCTCACCAATCTGAACCTGACGGACATGGAAACCTGCTACAAGGTGTTCCGGCGCGAGGTGATCCAAAGCATCCCGCTCGGAGAGGATCGATTCGGTTTCGAGCCGGAAATTACGGTGAAGATCGCCAAACGCAAGCTACGGGTTTACGAAGTGGGCATCAGCTACTGGGGCCGCACCTACGAAGAGGGGAAGAAAATCAACTGGAGAGATGGACTACGTGCCATCTGGTGTCTCGCCAAGTACTCTCTGACCGAAGCACCTCGACCTCTATCCGTTCCGAACGCGCAGAATCAGACTGCTAACCCACAGCACGGGGAACAGATACAGGACGATCTTGGGCGAGCTTCGTCCTAAATCCCACCGCGAAACTGCATCACGCGCGGCCGCGACTTAAAGCCCACAGAATTAAAAGGCTCGTCTCCTCGATAGTTAAGGAGCCGAGCCTCTTAACTTTCAGTCCCAGATTAAGCAGACGGATGCTTCAACACATCCGCCAAGGCATGCATCCGCATGGAATCGGCAGGGGTCTTCGCGGCGGCCGCGCTCTTTTCCAAACCGGGCGCCATACCTTTGAGCTTGGCCATGTTCGTCTTGCTCATGTGCGACTTCTCTGCGCTTGCGATCGCCTTCTGCAGTTCTGCGATTTTGCTTTCCGGCAGAGCCTGCGATCTCGACAGTTGGTCGACATACGCTTTCGCAACGACTAACTTTGCAGGCCACACAATCTTCTGCTGGTTCTGCACATTCACTTCAGCGAAGTGAACTGCTTTGGCCGCGTCGATTTCGTTTTGTGTGAGAAATTTCGTCGGGGTGAGTTGAAACACGTCCAGGCCGCGCGCAATTTCCGATCCGTAGATGTAGCCGTTGTACCAATACGCGGACCAATCGCCGCCAAGCACGAGCATTTTCGGATCAATGGGCCCGCGATCGAAGTAGGCAATCTCGAACGGGTTCGCCGGATCGGAGAAGTCCATCACTGAGATTCCGCCCTGATACCAAGCCTGCACTTCTACATCGCGACCGGGAATCGGAATTAGTGAACCGTTGTGCGCCACGCAGTTCTCCGTGTCGCCTTGCGCGGCCGGCAGCTTGTAATAGTTCGCGAACGTCAGTTTGTCATCATTCAACTTGAAGATGGCATCCGCGCCCCACTTGTTTGGGTCGTTTGGACGGCAACGCGCTCCGAGTCCACCGCCCCACTCGTCGGTGAAAACGACCTTGCTGCCGTCATTCGAAAAGGATGCCGAGTGCCAGTAGGAGTAGTTCGGATCGTTGACGGCATCGACTCGCTTCGGATGCACGGGATCCTTGATGTCGAGCAAGATTCCGTTGCCCGAGCAGGCGCCTGCCGCCAAGCCGATCGCCGAGTACACGGTGATGTCGTGGCACTGGTCGGTGTCGGCAGGCTTCTGTGGGCCCTTCTTGCCGTGCGTGCCGCCGTTGTTTAGACCGTTGATCGCGCCCGTGCGCGGATCGATAAATACCCGCGGGCTCGAAACGATCTTCGCGTCCTGCGGCGCAGCCACGGGGACCTTGATCACATCGATGCGGAACAGCGCTGTATTCGGATCTTTGTCTGGCTTTTCCCCCGAGCATCCGGCCAGTTCTTCCGGTTGCCGCACAAATGAAGTCCCCGACACGTAGATGTAGACATTGTCCTTGTCGTTCGGATCGACCACCAGGGTGTGCGTGTGCGATCCGCGGCATGTCTGCACCGCAGCGACTTGCTTCGGCTCCTTGATGTTGGAAATGTCGAAGATCCTTACGCCGCGGAAACGGTCCTTTTGCGCTGCCGGGAGGCGGCGTGCCCTCTCTTTTTCTTTGTCCTTCTCTGCATCTTTGGGTTGATCGGAAGTTTTGTCTTTGTCGGTGTCGGCCTTCTTATCGTCTTTGTCCTTTGCCGCGTCTTTATCTTTTGCCTCATCTGCCGGTGCGGGCTCCGGCGGAAATCCCTCAGTGCCGCAATCCAGGCGTCCATTCGGCATCTCCACCGACATGAACATCAAATTTTTGTAGACCGACACATCCCCCTGCCCGCCCGGGCAGACCATCGTCGTCAGCAATGTTGCTTTCGCCGGGTCGGCGATATCGAAGATATTCACACCATAAAAGTTTCCCTGGAACAGATGGTTGCCCTGGAAGGCAAGATCGGAATTGGCAAACGCCAACTGCGCAATCACCAACTGGAGCGGCTTGGGCATCTTCGACATCATGGCTTCGGGCAAGCCGAGTTGCCCGAGTGTCTTTTTCACGTTGGGATCGTCTGCGTCACTGGATCCGAGCTGAAACGCGTCCGGCTTCTTGAGCTGCAGGAGGTGCTCAAGGCCCATCGCAGCTTCGCCCGCGTCGTAGAGTCCGGGCGAAAGCTTGAAGCGCGAATCGTTCACATCCGACCCACTCATGCCCGGCGGCAGCTCCGGAGCCGCCTCTGGCGCAAATGGATTTTCCTCGCCGCCAGCCTCTTTCTTCTCGGCGTCCTTGTCGGATGCAGGGGCGGCGGCCTTCTGCGCCTGGTCCTGGGGCGGAGCCGCAGGCGGCGTATCCTGCGCCTGCGTTCGGTTCACGGCGAAACAAAAAATAAGCGCACCTACCAAACTCAGGGCAAGAAGGGGGAATCGTTTCATCGTTTCTCCTCGGGAGTATCTTTCTTCAACATATTTTGCATGATCTTGATCTCCGCCCGTTGCGAATTGTCCGCGTCGGTCGCGAAGTTGAACAACTCTGCGTCTTGCCCAGTGCCTGCGGTGTCGAATAGATCTTTTACCATGGTCAACGCGCCGTTGTGATGCTGAATCATTCCCACCAAAAATAAGCGGTCAAACTCGACGCCCTTCGCGTTCCGCAGCGCGTCCATCTGCTGCTGCGTGAGCATTCCTGGCATCGGTGCCATACTTTCGTGTGACATCTCCATGCCCGGCATATCCATTCCCGGCATTGGCGGCATCGACTTGGGAACGGACTCTCCCCGCGAAGCCAGCCAGCGCTTCATGAACTTGATTTCGTCAGACTGCGAGCTACTGATCCGTGCTCCCAGGGAACGCAGGCCTTTGTTCGGCGTATGCGACGGAATCATGGCCGTCATCTCCACCGCTTGGGAATGATGGAAGATCATACCCTGCATGAACTCTACGTCCGCAGGCGATCGGGGGGGCAAAGATGCGTGGGTGGATGGCGGTAGGGTTTTGCTCGGCGCTCCGGGCGGACCGGGCTGGACCACCACAGACGGCGCTGGATTATCCTGCTGTGCGCGCGCAGCGGAGACGCCGGACACACTGGCTCCGAGGAGCGCGAGCAACACAACTACGCTCGTAGAGCCAAACCTCAGCTTCGGCTCAAGTGACCTGGGTAAGAGCTTTCGATTGAGCAAGGTTAGGATTTGGAGGCGCGGGTCGGAATCGAACCGACGCATAAAGGTTTTGCAGACCTCTCCCTTACCACTTGGGTACCGCGCCCCTGCTCAATACCTTAGCGTTCCCGCCCAGAAAAGTCCATGCCACGAAAGTGAGCGGTCGGAGGAGGAATTCTGGAGCGGGAGACGGGATTTGAACCCGCGACTTCGACCTTGGCAAGGTCGCACTCTACCACTGAGTTACTCCCGCTCAGCTCGGAATATTGTATCATTTCGCGCTTTGAGCGCTCCTGCTGATGGCCGGACCCACGAACGCCGAAAGCGCGAGTGCGGCGCCTCACTCCTCGAGTATTGCCCCTCCGAAGACCGGCCGGCCTCCCAGGGAGGAGTAGAAGCCGTAGAGTGCCAGCGCCGCTATCACCAGAATCCCCGCCAGGCTGATGCCCGAATACCAGACCGACCCTTGAGTCGTGAGGGGGAAAGTCCGCAGGACAGAGTAGACCATGAAGTTAGCGACCAGTGCCAGCAAGCCGAAGCGGATCATCACAAACACAGCCAGACCAAAAAAAATCAAAGCACCCACCTCGAGAACAGGATGAAACTCGCTATTCACTAGGTCGACGCTCGTAAATAAAAGGACCCAAGCGACTGCGGCTACCCACTCTTTGCGCAACAAGGTTCGCAAAAGGAAAAGAACAAATAGAGCGCCCAGCCAGAAAAAAGTCGCCAAGATCGATGCGATGGCTAGATCTGCGACGATTGCCCGCGCGCCCAGAAGCGTCCACCCTACGCCTAAATCTGGTTGTGGCCGCGGATGGCCGAACCAGGAGGCAACACACCGCACCAGTCTTTCGACAACGGCTGAAAACGGCGCCAGAAAACAACCGGCAAGGATGTCGCGTCCGACCAGTGGATCCCGAAAGCCTCCCGCCAGCAAGCGGCTCCAGGAGACCAGCGTGGCCGGCCAGCGGCGACGGACAAACGGTTCCAACGCAATATAGAGAACCCATAGAACACCGGACCAGGCAAGCCCCCAGGCCGAATTCTGCAGGAACAGCCCCAGCTCATCGAAGCTCGGGACGTGATGTGCGCCAAAGAACCATGCGACCATCGAAGCCGCAAAAACAAAAACGGCCAGACGAGAGGCTCCGCGGCGATCACCCCGGCCCAGGCGCAGGTTCCGCCAGGCGAGCGTTGCGCTGCCGAACAGCACCGAAAGATACAAAACGGTGAATATCAACAGACCCACCTGGGCGCCCACGGTCGGCTGATACGGCTGCATGCGTTCGGGCCGCGTCCAAGGGCCGATCAACTCGAAGTAGACGGGCTTACCCTGGTAGGCGGCGGCTTCAATCCGCATCGGGATATCTGGCCGCTCGCTCAGTGATCCTGTCCAAGCCGCCCGCGCGTCACCATAGACGGGAGGGGTCCAGCTTGGCTGCGCTGGCGGCCACTTTGAAGGATCGAGCCCAGCAGCAGCGAACAACGGGGCCCAGTCCGGCGAGGGTGCCGCGCTTGTCGCCTTCTCAACCTGCGGAGGAACTGCGATCAACTGCGTCAAGCGGCCATGCGGATTGAGCCTGACCAGCGTCATCCCGGACACATCCAATGGCGGATCGTTCGTCCAAACGAAACCCATGATTGGTCCATCTGAGAAGAAGTATCGAGTCGCAAGCGGACGGGGACTGCTGCGATACCAAAACCCGAATGCCCCGGTCTCGATATGATCCCAACGCGTCTTCGACTTGTCGTGTTCCGCAATGTAGCGTAAGAACTCGTCCCCTCTGTAGAACGCCATCGCCCGGTCCACAGGCGGCTCGGGATAGCCGACACTTTGAAGAATTTCCTGCGCGTGTTCAGCCAGCGCCTCCGGCGGTTTGTCTAGGCGCACTAGCCGGAAAAGCGTTGTTTGTGTTCCCAACAGAATCGCCGCGGCGACGCAAACGACGACTCCTGCGAGCACAAACCAAGCCACCAGGGGACGCAGGCCCTCGGTCGGCCCCGAGGCAGCGACCATTTCAGGCGACGGCGTTTCCCCAGCCGCAAGCGCCGCCGCGAGCGGGTCGCCTCCGGGAAACGCGGCAGCAACCAGCCGTACCGATGCGGGGCGCTTCACCGGATCCTTTTCCAGACAGCGCAGGATCGCCTTTTCCACGACCGGATCAATGTCCTTGACGACCGACGACGGCGTCCTGGGAGAAGACTCCAGATGCGCCCGCCGCCACTCGACCGGAGTGGTTGCCTGATAAGGAAGCCGTCCGGTGAACAGCTCATACAAGACGAGGCCCAGCGAGTAGATATCGCTGCGCACGCTGGCCTCGCCCTTGCCAATCTGCTCTGGAGCCATATAAGCGGGGGTACCGGCGGTCTCGCTGCGGCCAGTGGCATCCTCATTGCTCAGGGCCAGCCCGAAGTCGGTAATGCGCACGCGGCCTCGTCCATCGAGCATGATGTTGGCAGGCTTCAGATCACGATGCAGTAATCCGCAATCGTGCGCGGCGGCGAGGCCAGCGCAGATTTGGTGGGCGGTCTCCAAAGCCTTGTCCGCTGGCAAGCGGCCGATGCGCCGCAGCAGGGACGCAAGATCCTCGCCATCGATGTACTCCATGGTGAGAAAGTGCTGCCCGTTTACTTCCCCGATGTCGTAGACGCGGCACACGTTGGGATGCGACACCTGGCGGGCGTTCCGCACTTCCGCACGAAACCCGGCCAGAGCCGCCGCATCATTCTGCAACGAGGCGGGAAGAAACTTGAGAGCTACAACATTCCCGAGTTTAAGATCCTCGGCGCGGTAGACTTCACCCATCCCGCCGCGCCCCAGCAGAGCAACGATCCTGTACCGCTCGACCAGAACGGTGCCGGGTGAGAATCCTTCGCCTCGTGGGGGGCGCGAAATTGGCGGAACCGGCTTGGGCGCAACAGCATTTCGATCCGGCTCCAGGGTCGGCGTGTCAAGCATGGCGATGGCTCGTCCGCATGAAGAACAAAAGCGGACGTTCTCGGAAGATACAGCCCCGCACCCGGAGCAGGTAACCATCGGTCGGATTGTAGTCTAATGCGGGGCGAGGCAGGAGAGCCTCAGGGCCGGATCGGAAAAAGAATCCGCAATGACCGCGCAGGTTATTTGGCGAGTAGTAGCGGTTCCTGTCGGGGCGGGTTACACCAGTTCTACTTCAATCTTCTTCGCGCCCCGGTCCAGCTTCACGATGCGAAAGCTGCGAACCTGCCCGGCACGAGCGGGTTCTGCCTTGGGCTGTACCCCTGCACCGCTCTTCCAGCGCGCCTGCAGCATCGAACTCAGCGACGAAAGATCTGCCTTAGCTTCTTTCGGAGCCTCCTCTTTCACCTTGGCGGCCGAAGTGCTCCTGCAGTTCGCCTGAATTCCCTCACCCAACTCGGCTCGGGCGTGCCCGCCAGCATCGTCCATCATTCGCCCGGTGACCACGTCGCCTTCCTTGTGCTCGGCGAGGTATTCGTCGATTCCTGTCGGCACCAGTTGTTTGATGCTGAGCCGCATCTGCCGCTTTTCCGGATCGATCGCGATCACCTGCGCCTGCACCACCTGCCCGACACGCAGCACATCCGCCGGCTGGTTGATGCGCTTTTCGGCGCTGATCTCGCTGACGTGCACCATGCCCTCGACTCCCTCGGCTAGTTGCACGAACGCGCCAAACTTCGTCAGGCTTGTTACCGGACCTTCGATGGCCGATCCCACCGGAAAGCGCTGCGGCGCGTCGACCCACGGATCTCCCAGCGCCTGCTTCAGCCCCAGCGAGATGCGGCGTTCACCTGTACTCACGCCGAGAATCACTACCTCGACCGTCTCGCCCGGCTTCACCACATCGCTGGCCTTGCGGACTTTGCCCCGCGACCAGGACATCTCAGAAATATGAATCAGACCCTCGATGCCGGGCTCGATTTCGACGAACGCGCCGAATTCCATCAGCCGCGTCACGGTGCCGCGCACGCGATCGCCTGCGTTGTACTTTCCCGCCACGGCATCCCAGGGATGCGGCTGCAGTTGTTTCAGGCCGACTGAAATCCGCCGCTTGTCTCCTTCCATTCCAAGCTTCAGCACTTTCACTTCAACCTGCTGTCCTACCGAGAGCACATCCGCGGGCTTGTTGACGCGGCCCCAGGCGATGTCGCTCACATGCAGCAAGGCGTCCACACCGCCCAGTTCCACGAATGCGCCATAGTCGGTCAGGCTGCGAACCGTGCCGCTGACCACGTCGCCTTCTTTGATCTGCGAATAGAGCCGGTCTTTGGCCGAGCGCTCTTCTTCCTCAGCCACCACGCGGCGGTCAACGACAACATCTTCATCGGTCACATCGAGTTTGATGATGCGGCAGCGAATCTCCTGCCCCACCAGATTCTCCATCTCGGCCGCTTCGCGTACACCGCTGCGCGAGGCCGGCATGAATGCCCGCACGCCCACGTCAACGCTGAAGCCGCCCTTCACCACCGCCGTCACTGTGCCCAGCACGGAAGACTTATCCGCAAAAGCTTTCTCCAGCGCCGACCAATCCATGGGCCGCTCGACCTGGAAGCGCGAGAGTTCGTAATAGCCATCCAGGTCGCGGCCTTTGACGGTGACCAGCGCCTTGTCGCCCGGCTTGAGCGTCTGCCCTTGCAGCGCCGCGAGCGGCAAAATACCCTCCGACTTGTAGCCGATGTCGAAGAACACCGATTCGGCCGTCACGGAAATAACGGTGGCGTCAATCTGCCGGCTGCCCTCGGCCTTGCGCGAGTGGCTCTTCTGATATTGCGAGAGAATGTCGCCGAAGGACTCGGTATTTTCGGCCACAGGTCGAGTTTCGGGAGTTTCTGGATTGGGAGTGGATGGGTTCGGCATGAAGGGTCTACAGCCTCATTGCGGGATCATCTGTGCTTACAAGAACTTCAGTAGGATATCACCGCGGCCGGTACTTCTTCAGTGCGCCACCCACTGCGGATCTTCTTCCGGCTTCACGATCTGGCCGTCACGCATGTGGATAATTCGATCACCATACTTCGCCGCCTCCGGATTGTGGGTGATCATCAGGACCGTCTGCCCGAGTTCCTGGTTCGACCGCCGCAACATGCTAAGCACGACATCGGAGTTCTTCGAATCGAGATTGCCGGTCGGCTCGTCCGCCAGCACCACAGCGGGCTTGTTGATGAGGGCCCGCGCTAACGCTACGCGCTGCTGCTCGCCTCCAGAGAGTTCCGCCGGACGATGGGCCAGACGCTTGGTCAGGCCGAGCAGGTCGGTGATGCGGTCAAAGTGCGCCGAGTCGTGATCGCCGTTTCCCGAAATCTCTTTCGCCATCAGGATGTTGGAGCGCGCGTTGAGCGTTGGCAGCAAATTGAATTTCTGAAATACGAATCCGATCTTGTGCTTGCGCATGCGCGTTCGTTCCGCGTCAGAGAGTGTCGCCAAATCGTCTCCGTCGAGCACCACGCTGCCGCCGTCGGCGTGGGTCAGACCACCCAAGAGGTAGAACAGAGTCGATTTTCCGCTGCCGGAAGGGCCTACCACGCTGACGAATTCGCCCTTTTCCACGCTGAACGAGATTCCGCGCAGGGCTTCCACTTCGATTTTGCCCACGTGGTAAACCTTGCGCAGATTTTTTGCTTCGATGAATGGGCCAGCCATGCGTTCACTAAATCTTACACGATGACCGGAGCCCCGCGAGACGGTGAGGATCGAAGACCGGCGGGATTGCCCCTACGCTACGCCCACTTGCCGCACCACATCCATGGGGCGCTGCTGCAGGCGCTTGGGCCCGCGCTTGCGCACCAGCAACTGCCGAATCCGTTCCAATAGATCGACTGTCGCGTACATGCCCTTGGTGAGGAAAACGTCGGCCTGCGAATCGTGATCGTAGATGCGGACTTTGCTGGAAATAAGAATCGCAGGAGTGTGCGGCGACGATTCTTTGATCTTCGCGATCAGTTGTGGTCCGTCGAGGCCCGGCATGGCCATGTCGGCGATCACCAGATCGATTCCGCCCTGGAGAAATCTTGCGAACGCATCTTCTCCGCGCGAGAAGTTGACCACGCGGTATCCGCGCGTCTCCAGCACGATCTTGCGATTGGAAAGACTTTGCTCGTTATCGTCTACACACAGGATGGTGCGCTTGGGTTTCATCCAGCCTTCCGCAACCTGCTCGCCGCGATTGACTGCCAATCGCTTGCCAGCAGAGGCATTTTCTCAATATGAAGAATGTCAGAGCGAACTGCATGCTAACGGGAAGAGTCGCCGCTGTAAAGTGCCGCCGATGCCAATGGGACTTTCTTCCCATTGACTTCTGCGCACGGCGATGCGTGTCTCTGTTTTGCTGATCTTGGAAGGCAGGAGTTACAGAAAGACTTCTCCGCGCATGACTTCGATGGAGTTACCGCCGACGCGCACGTTAACTATACGATTACCATCGCGCGCGGCCCGCACGAAAATCCTGCTCGGCCTTTGCATCTCCAGTCCCTGCTCAATGAGCACGCGCTCGTCGGACGCGGCCACGCCGTGCGCCACCATCCACGCCGCCGTGCATCCTGCGGCCGAACCGGTGGCGGGATCTTCCCCGTTATAAAACAGCATGCGGGAGTGCAGACTCGCCGCCGGATCGACGGTTTCACGCGCCACGAAATAAAGGAACTTTCCCGCCGTCTTCTCCAGATATTGCTGGGCACCGTGCAGATCCACCCGCAAGCGTTGAATCGCCGCCAACGACTTCAACGGTACGATGGTGAACGCGACTCCGGTCGAGACTGTCTCAATCGGCAGCGCCGGATCGAAGTCTTCCACGCGTAATCCTGTCGCCCGCGCGACCGCCTCGCGATCATGCTGCATCAAGAACTGCGGCTCAAGCTGCGTCATCTCTCCGTAAGCCGGCTCGCCCGGGGACTGCTCAAAGCGCACCGGGACTCTGCCCGCGTTTAAATCGAGCGTCACTTCGCGGGCGCCGCTTTCTCCGCGCACTGCGAAAGCCGTGCCCAGCGTGGGATGTCCCGCGAAGGGCAACTCCTCCCCAACCGTGAAGATTCGCACGCGCACGCCGCGTTCGCTCTCGACCTCACGCTCGCGCGGAATGATGAATGTCGTTTCCGACAAATTCATTTCCTTGGCGATTCGCTGCATCTCGTGATCCGACAATCCGCGCCCATCAAAAAAGACGGCCAGCGAATTCCCTTCCAAAGCCTTGGAGGAAAAAACATCCCACTGCGCCATGGCCAGGCGCCGGGTCGGTCTGCTCATGAATGTCTCCCCAACACAGAAATCTACGGCTCCGGATGAGAAGACGAGCACTTTCGATGCAGAAAAGATGGCCGGCAATCGCTCAATGTCGAGTCGATTTCCGATGGTGAGTGGAAAGCAATCCAAAAATTTGCAGTTGCGCGTAGCTTGCCACGAAAACCTCGCCATTGACGACCACGGGAACGATGTTCGCATCGTTGGGCATGTTGGGCCACGCTCCCGCCGCCGCACGAAAAAGCTGCTTCATCGTCGTTCCACCCGAGTCTGGGTTAAACGCGAATAAAAACACCGAAGGACTCAACTTTGATGCCGGCCGCGAAACCGACCAGATAATCGGATTCGTCTTGCCATTCGAGGAAACACTGGTGAACGATCCCGGATATTGACCGCCCGCCATCGTTGGCGAAGTGGTCGCCAGCGACAACGCGGGCTTGGGAGAAGTGGCGAGCTTCCAAACTTTGGCCGTGCGTGCGCCGCTCGAGACCACGCGAGCCGTTCCGTCTGGATCGACGTAATACGACTGGCCGCACCAGCAGGCGCCAATCCCGTAGACGCCGAGCACATTATTTGTAGTGCTGGAGTAGCGGCCCATCTGGTCTTCGTTCATCAAATACATATGGCCGTCCTTACCCGCGGCGACAGCCATGTGAGGTATCGATCCGGGCTGATCGGGCAGCACCATGACCCCCCCGGAGCCGAATTCATTGTCGGCGAGATCAAGGCTCTGCTGATTATCGGGAGTGAAGTAATCGATCAGCGAGTTCAGAGTCGGAGAAACCTTGACCACGCTCTCCTGAATGTTGGTGATGCCGTCATACGTGTTGTATTCGGAATTGCCGGTCACAAAAAGCACGTTGCCGGAATCGTCGGCCGCGGGCCCGTAGCCGGACATCCAGATCGAAGACAGAAAATAGTTGTTGGGAGAGGTCGCCTGCACGTCCACCAATTCGTCGGTCGTCAGCGGAGCCAGCGACGAAGCGGTCCAGCCCATCAGCCAGCCTCGCGAGTAAGCAGCTTCGGAATCGCAGAAACTCCCGAATGCAGCGTAGAGGTTGCCGTTGGCCAGCAACAGCGCGGGACGCTGGCGCTGATAAAGCGGATTGAAGGTCAGCATCGTTCCGTTGGTGAGCGTGTGCGAGGCGGAAACAAGCTGCGGCGTGATCTTGTCCGTCAAGCTGCCGAGGTCCAGAGCATGAACGCGATAGTTCGGACCCGTCGAGTCTTGGGTATAAGCCAGCAGGTAGAGCGTCTTGCCAACGGGATCGATCACCGGCGTCGAGTGGATGCCGAGTTTGGGCGTCGGACCGCAGTCGGTCGGCGGCGCGACGGGCGGCCCAAAATTCGGATTCAGCAGCACCGTTCCGGTGTTGTAGTCGATGGCGTACACCGAGTTGTTTTCGGTCGCAACATAGACGACGTTGTGCACGCCGGCATACTGGCCGGCCGTGATTACAACGTCGGTCACAACCAGCGGCTGGCCGTCCACCTGCGCGTCGAGCGGGATGCTGTAGAGCAGGCCAAACGTTGTGCTGGTGACGTTGGCAGGCGTAAGCACGGTTTCGGTCTGATTCCATCCCGTGCGGTAGTTGTCGTAGTGGTAGGTGTAGATGCCGGTTTGCGCGCTCGCTGCGGCGCAGGCAAGGCTCAGGACGGACAACTGCGCAACGGCGCAGACCAAGAAACGCGACGAAACAGCAGACATAAGTTCCCCCGAGAGGGCGCTTTCTCAGCGGGTCGTGACAAGGGGAAGGGTGCCGACGTTTTCGCTGTCGAAGCGGGCCAGAGCGGGAAGAATAATCTCGAAGTAACGCTCTGTAAAGTGAATTTACAGGGAAAAAAGGGCTAGTTTTGTCGCAGTAGTCCGCCTAGCCATGCGGCAGGATCCTGGAAGCCGCCCTGTCCCCTGGAATAGATGAGGACAGGGCCGGAAATCGGGCATTATCCCTTCACAATCTTCTTCGCACCTGGATCCCAAACTGCCACGCATTTGTTGAAGTAGGAGAAGTTGGCCAGGTGGCAGCCGATGGCGGCGTGGTTGCCGAAGACTTCATTCTCGGCGACGGGTTTGCGCGTGCGCACGGCGTTGTAGAAGTTGGCCTGGTGATCGACGGTGTCGCTGTACCCCGGAGGATTGGCGTAGGACTCGCCGGTCTCGTCACCCTTCCACTTCAGGGCTTCTGGCTCGGGATGATCTTCATGCCACTTCTGCATGTATTGGTCGCGAAGCGCTTTCGGCCAACCGAAAATCGAATAGCCTTCGGGCTCGGGGCGCGTGTCCTCGGGTTTGTAGGTGAGGGTCGCATCCTTAATGATCATCGTGCCCTTGGTGCCATAGAAGCCGATGAACTCTCCACCGTTGTTGTTCAGGTTGCAGCGCAGGGTCAAGCGGCAATTGGGATAGTCATACAGCGTTTCGATGAGGTCGGGGAATTCGCGACCGTCCTTGAAGTGGAACAGGCCTCCGGAGGACATGGCGCGCTGCGCAGGCTCATTGATGCCGGTGATGAACTGAATGCCGGAGAGCAGGTGGACGAAGAGGTCTCCACCGAGCCCCTCGCCGTAGTCTTTGTAGCAGCGCCAGCGGAAGAAGCGGACGGGATCGAACGCGACTTTAGGAGCGCTGCCGAGGAACGCGTTCCAGTCGATGGTAGTTTCACTGGCGTCAGGCGGAATCGGATAGACCCACGCGCCGCTGGGAGAGTTGCGGTCCCAGTAGGCATTGATCGAGAACACTTCCCCGAGTTTGCCGGAATCGTAAATCTCCTTGGCCTTGGCGTAGAGAACAGAGCTCACGCGCTGACTGCCGATGGCGACCACGCGATTGTTCTTGTGCGCAGCTTCGACCATGGCAAATCCATCTTCGACCAGGTGAGACATGGGCTTCTCGCAGTAGACGTCTTTGCCGGCGGCGCAGGCGTCTTCGAAGATGCGGCGATGGTTGTGATCCATGGTGGCGATCAAGACGGAGTCGACGTCTTTGCGGTCGAGAATCGAGCGGTAGTCACGGGTGGCGGCGACGCTGGGATTCTTGACGGCTTCCCGCGCGGCCGTATGGCGGCTGTCGTACAAGTCGCAAACCGCGACGCACTCCACCCCAGGCACGCTTAGCGAGGCGGTTAGGTGCTCACATCCGCGAATGCCAGTGCCGATGGAGGCAAAGCGCACTCGGTCGCTCGGCGCCACCGGGCGCGGCGCGGCCGAGAGCAGATGGGGTTGCAGGATGTTTTTGGCGACGGTGGTTGCGGCAAGGGCGCCGGTGCCGATCTGCATGAACTGACGACGAGACAGGGGATTCTTCGACATGGAAATTTTCCGCCTTGGACTTCAGTGATTTTTCCCCTAAGAGGTGCGTGCCTGCCCCCCAGGGTTGGTACCGGGGAGGAATTATTGCACAAGATCGGGGGATCAGGTAAAACGATTTTCTAAAGAAGATACCGTTAATAAGCCAGGGTAGTTAATTGCAGGGCGAGGTGATCCCAGCGAGGGAAAGCAGCGCCCGATCGGCCCGCTTCCCGCTTGTTTCCACAGTCCAGCGACGGCGTGCAGAACGAGTCTCGCCCATCCGGCAGCGTAGCGTTGGCAGCGTTGCAACCGCGTGGCCAGCGGCTTACCATGCAAGGCGATCTGCCAAGGAGGAGTCTCGTGAAGCCGCTCCAGCTTTTGATTTCGCTTCCCAATCGCAACCACTACCAGATGGAACAGGCAAAAGCGGCGGCCCATCGTGCCAGCCAGCTCGGAGCGGAAGCCCATGCACTGGACGCGGACAACAATCCGGTCACCCAGAGCCAGCAACTGATCGAGGCATTGCAGGGCCAGGCGCGACCAGATGCCATTTTGGCCGAGCCTCTAACCTCAACTGGCTTGGAGAAGGTAGCGGAGGCGGCGGTGGCCGCCGGTGTGGGATGGGTTCTGCTCAACAGTCGTGCCGAATACGTGAACCGGCTCCGCGGCCAGACGAAAGTGCCGGTGTTCGCCGTCACCCGCGATCATGCCGAGATCGGCCGGATGCAGGGAAGGCAGTTCGCCGCCCTCTTGCCCGATGGCGGTACCGTGCTTTACATCCAGGGGCCAAATACGAGCGCGGCCGCCCAGGAAAGGACGCTGGGCATGGAGAGCACCAAGCCTCCTGGCATTGCGGTTCGAGCCTTGCGTAGTCAGTGGACCGAGGAAAACGCCTGCGAAGTAGTGCAGGCGTGGCTCCGGTTGTCGACTTCGCGTGCGGAATCGATTGACGTGGTGGGATGCCAATATGACGGTCTTGCGGCGGGCGCGAGAAGGGCATTCCGAGCGGTCGCCTCGTCGGAAGAGCGAAACCGCTGGCTCGCTTTGCCGATAACCGGAGTGGATGGGCTGCCCGATGAAGGCCAGCTTTGGGTCGATCGAGGAGAGCTCACGGCTACCGTCGTGGCGCTTACAACTACCGCCGTCGCGGTTGAGATGCTCGTCCGGTCGCTGCAGACTGGAGTGCAGCCCCCCGCGGTGACGGTGGTGGAATTGAAATCGTATCCGTCGCTGGACGAGCTCACGAAGAAGGCTAAACGACCATGAGGCAGGGGCGATTCGATCTCGGGGAGAAAAATTGAACCGGCTGCGGGCGCAACTGTTGCTGGTGGCGGCAGGCTACGCGGCCGTGTTGTCCGCATCGGCTCTGCTGGTTTTTGTGCGCTACCTGAACTACGTCAATCACCCGGAAGACGTTACGGCGTCGAGCGGGATGTATGCCTTTGGCGACTGGATACTGGTCATCTGGATTGCCTGCATGTTACTGGTCCCGACCTTTATTCTGGCGCTGGTTATCCGCAAGTCTGAGAACCTCTATACCGTGTATTCCAAGATCCTGCTTGGCGTGAGCCTGACTTCTCCGATTTGCCTGGGCGTGCTCAGTATCCCGACCGTGAATCAGGGAATGACGGTCCTTGGCGAAATCTGCCAGGCACGGCTGTCTGGCTCGCCGATCGTGCTGGTGGGACTGGCGTTCAGCCGGTTGCTGGCCGGCTTCGACCGGGCAAAACGCTTGACGTTGTATGCGCTACTGATCGAGAGCTTAACATTGGCTCTGATGGTGGCGATGTTTCTATTCGCGCTGAAATCCCACGGAGGCTAGCTCAGCCACGATGCCGATTTGAGGGGAGAAAAAAGGCGGGAAAAAATTGAAAGGGCCGTGACTTTGGTTATGCTCTAGCCGCCAACTCCTGCGAGGGAGTTAACAACGTGGAAGCATGTACCGTCACAGCCCCTTGATGCGATCACTGCTTTCGCAGTCCCTAACCCCAACTGCACCTCGCAGCGCCGTCGGTTTTTTCAGGTTCGGTCGCCCTGCAGGTCGCCCCGCTTGGCTGATCACTCAGTCTACTTCGGACCGGCTCAGTGTTATTGTGCCAACCCTTTCGACCGTCGACGTGAGCAAAGTTAACAGAGCATTCACAAAAGTCAACGCAAACTTTCAGTGCAATAGCTCAAAGCAAAGCTGTGCATAACTGCAAATGCAAATGGTTGCATAACAAAAAGTTATCGCTCCGCGAATTCATTGATTCCAGGTTTTGCACAAAAACTTGCACAGCTCCGGCGGCAACCGCAAAAGGCTGAAAGGGAATCAAATAATCGTCTTGACGCGGAATCCGGTGAGGCGCATCTTCGAGGGAGCAGCAAACAACTAGAAATGTCGGAACTTGTGGCCTACGTAGACGGCGGTTGCCTGGGAAATCCGGGGCCATCCGGCATTGGAGTCGTGATTAACGGCGAGGACGCTGGCCCCGTCCGCATCGCGAAATGGATTGGCCACCAGGATAACAACGTGGCCGAATACGCTGCCCTGATGGAAGCTCTGCAATATGCGGTCTCGGCCAACGCCCGCAAGCTCCACGTGTATTCCGACTCGCAGGTGGTCGTTCGCCAGATGACCGGCGAATATACCTGCCGCAGCCCGCGCCTCTACTCTCTTCATTGGACCTGCCGGAAGTTGGCGCGCTCGCTCAAGTTCTCCATCTCGCATGTGCGGCGCGAGCAGAACGCGGAAGCCAACGGGTTGGCGCTCGCGGCGCTCCGCCGGAAAAAGAGCGCAAAGCTCTAGGCGGCTCTCCCGCTTGCTGCACTTTCGTTCTACTACCGAAGATCGGGCGGATTCTTTGACACCGCCGAGGCTCCGGCGCGAGACTTCAATCACCTGGCTTTTCAGAAGAACGTCGGCGGCATCGATTGCAGCAGAGTCCCACAACCCGCGATCCACAATCGAGCGGCGGGGCCGCTGCGGTCGCGGCATGCGTTGCAGAAGAGCAGCAGTACAGCTTGGCGGAGATGGCGCAACGCGACCTCGACGCCGCCTTGCAACTGCTCGCCCAGCGCGCCGAGTACATCACGCAGGCAGATGGAGCAGCCATTGCCCTGCAGCGCGACGGCCATGACGGCATGATATGCCGCGCCAGCGCCGGAGCGAACGCACCCGAAGTGGGCGCGCTATTTTCGAACGACTCTGGCCTCTCCGGCGAGAGCGTGCGCACGCGGCAACCGCTGCGCTGCGGCGATGCTGAGGGCGACTCGCGGGTGAACCGGGAAATTTGCCGCCAGCTGGGGATCGCATCGGTTGTGGTCATGCCGGTCGTGAATGATGACCAGGTCCTGGGCGTCTTCGAACTCTTCTCTGGAAAGCCCCACGCCTTCGGCGATCGTGACCTTGCCGCACTCCAACGGCTGAGCGAATTGGTTGCGACCGCAGTCAAACTGGCTCGCGCAGCGGAAGCAAGTCCGGAACTGCTGGAATGGGCACTTCCCATGGCCCCAGCCGCAGAGCCTGCCGTCACAGCTCCGCCAAGCACCACCCCCGCTCCCGCCATACCAGCGGCTCTGCGAGAGCAGAAGAAGAAATTGTGGTCGGCCCTAGATGTGGTTACCAAGGTAACCAACCAGGCGCCTGATCAGAGCCACGTACCACCGATGCTGAGAAACCTACGCAAATGCGAGGCTTGCGGTTTCCCGATTTCGCCCGGACGCACGCTTTGCGTCGAGTGTGAAGAGAAGAAGTGGCGCCGCCGGTAAGTGACGCACCTCTAGCGCTGCAGAAATCCTTGACAAGCCAAGCAACTCTGCTAGAGTTCGGAGAAGGTTATGGATTTCTCCAACCCAGGTGCCCAGGCTATGAAGAACGTTTACGAAGTTTTGCGGCAGAAAGAGATGGAGTTGACCCGACTGGAAAAGGAAGTGGAGGCGCTGCGGCTCGTAGCCCCATTGCTCTCCGAAGAGAAAGAAACGATGTCTGACATGGGCAAGCCCGCTTTGGCCCAGGCCGTCAACGGACCGCAGCCCACAACCCGCATGGCGATCCCCTCGCCTCCATCGATGCCTGCTCCGCAGCCCGTCCGCGCCGCCGGATGGGAAGACGGCGCCAAGCGCTGGCCATAAATCAATCTTGATAGAGATTTCTCGATAGCCCAAGCCAAGCAGCTTGGGCCTTTGCCTTTGAATGAAGCCCGGGATGCAATCCCGGGCTGAAGTGTTTTTGGCGGCTGGAAATTGGTCTAGCGGTAGCTTGTCATCCTGAGCGAAGCGAAGGACCAATGTACTTTGCCGGCAGCATCGGTTCTGCTGGCGAGTACGCAGGTCCCTTCGCTTCGCTGAGGATGACAACTCTGCTTGGACGCATACCCTCTGCTACCGCAGCCCCACAATCTCCCGCAAAGCCGCGATCAACCGCTCCACTTCCTCCGCCGTGTTGTAATGCACGAGACCGATGCGCAAAAATCCACCCGACTTTTCGACATCCAGGTGCTCGGTCAAATTCAACGCGTAATAATTCCCGTCCCAGGTAAAGAACCCGCGTTCACCCAACTTCGTGGCCAGTTCCTGCGGCGTATACCCCTCAATGCGAACCGCCAAAGTCGCGCACCGGTCGTTGAATTTCGCCGGATCGGTGATGCCAAAAATCTTAGCGCCGGGAATCTTGTTCAGTCCCTCGACAGCCCGCCTCAGCAACCCACTCTCATGATCGTGAATGAGCTCGTACGCGGCCACAATCGCGGCACGCCGATCGGCGACCTCAGGCCGCGCCCGGCGGCCAATGTCGGCGATGTATTCCACGCAAGCGGTAATTCCGGCGATGCACTCATGATTGAGCGTGCCCCACTCCCAGCGAAACGGAACCGCGTCGGTAAGCGGGCGCACTTTATACGGACGCAGCCGCTGCAAATGCTCACGCTTGCCGAAGAGCACGCCCATGTGCGGTCCGAAAAATTTGTAAGTCGAGCACACCAGAAAATCGCAATCGAGCGCGGCAACGTCGATCAGCCCATGCGGCGTGTAATGCACGGCGTCGATGAAGGCGAGCGCCCCGACGGCGTGGGCGAGCCGCACGATCTCTCTCACAGGATTAATCGTGCCCACGGCATTCGACGCGTAGCCGACGGCGACCAGCTTCGTCTTCGAGTTGATTTTCGAAGCAAGGTCGGCGAGATCGAGCGTGCAATCTTCGTCATGAATCTCAGCCCACCGCACGGTGACGCCGCGATCTTCCGCCATTGCCAGCCAGGGAGAGACATTGGCGTCGTGATCGAGCAGCGTAACCACAATCTCGTCGCCCGGGCCAAGCTCGCGGCCAATTGCACGCGAGAAGGCGAACGTCAGAGAGGTCATATTCTGCCCGAAGACAACTTCGTCGGCCGCGCAGTGAAAGAAGTCGGCCATAGCTTCGCGAGCCGCGACGATCACGGCGTCAGTCCGCCGGCTGGTCGGATAATTTCCGCCCGAGTTGGCGTTATCACGGCGCATGTAATCGGAGATGGCGTCGATCACGCGCTGCGGCACCTGCGTCCCGCCAGGGCCATCAAAGAACGCGGCGGGATGGCCGTTGACGGTCTGGGCAAGAGACGGGAATTGTGAGCGGACATATGCCAGATCAAGGGCTGGAGTCAGAGTTTCAGTCGAAGGCATAACAGACTAGTTTTACCACGGCAAACGGCAGAACTTAGCGCCGGAATGAGGCGCGGAAATCTATAATTGATGTGGCAAGCCTATTTCTTTATTAGCCCAGTTATTGCTGCCCTTCGGTTGTTCTGCCTGAGCTGCTTAACGACTCGTTCGGCGAGTTGGAAGAGTGGGTCGGAGCCCGACAGCCAGTCTAGGTCGTTGACCCTGTCCGGGCACAGCGCTGGAGCGTTGATTGCCCGCGCATACACTACCCCCGATCCGTCCGAGTCGAGCAACTGAGATCCGTCCCTCAATGTCACCGTGATCTTATGTTTCACGACGTTTTCTTCGACAGGGACCTTCTCCCTAGTCAGGTCGATCCGCAGCGTAACATCAGCGCCTACCGCCGCAGTGACAGTAAAATTCGATTCCTTGAGGGAGGCCGGAATCTGGTGTTCAAACACCTTCGATACAGCCATGTCGCTACCAGGGTCAAGCCTAACCGTTTTCGCGCTTGGATAGTTCGCTCGGAGACGATTGGCCAGACCTGCGGTGGAAGAGGCGAAAAACTCCCCGTCTTCGGGGGTTCCAAGAGACTCGCAAGACTTCGAGGTTTCGGTCCTGCCATTTACGGTGGCGGAGACACTCATGACACCCAGGCCAAGATATTGGCTCTCGATTTGTGCCTTGACTTCCGCATCGACCTCGCTGTCCGCGTCGGCCTCCGTGTTCGTGAACTCGATTCCGGTATCCTCAATCTCCAATTCGAAGAAACGCATGAGGCGGTCCCTCAGCTTTGGATCGCCGGTGACATTGAGGAACACTCTCCTGATAGCTCTCGAGTCTGATCCTCTGCTGAGCGTGAGATTGGTTTGTGCGGACGCATGGGATAGTAGAGCCACTGAAACGACAATCGCCGTATTTAAAACCCGAGACTTTAGAATTTGGCGTCTGATTTCCATGAATGCCTCGACTGACAGCGACCCATCTTACCCTTTTCCAGCCCGCACAAAGTCTGCCAGCATGCCGTAAGCCGTCGCGTACAAACCTGGATTCTCTTCCGTGATCGCTAGTCCTGGAAAAATATCCGTCTCAAAGTAGATATACGACGACGTACCTGTAATGCGCGCCATGGGCTGCGTGCTCAGAACCTTTTCCGGCTTTACGCTGGCCTCGACTCCATTTGCCGTGCGCCGCGCCCGGCACACAAGCTTGAACGGCCAGCCATCGCGCTTGGCGTTGCGCACCGCGCTGGTAGTCAAATCGCGAATGCCATCGCGCTCGATCTGATCGAGCCGCACCGGAATATCCATCAGCACGGTGATCAGCGCGGCGGTTTTGACCGCGGCGTCCCAGCCATCGATGTCATGGGTAGCATCGGTTTCCGCAACGCCGAGTTCCTGCGCCTTCTTCAGAGCCTCGTCGAAGCTGAGCCCCTGCTCCATCTCGCCAAGAATCACATTCGTCGTCGAGTTGAGAATGCCGTGGAACCCCTGCAGATGAATCAACGGCAGTTGGGGGAAAAGAGAAAAGACAGGCACGCCATCCATCACTGTCGACTCGAATAGGAATCGCTTTCCGCGCGCGGCTGCCAGATCGCGCAGTTCGCGATAGGCGTGCACGATCGGGCCTTTATTGGCCGTGATCGCATGCGCCCCATGCTCTAGCGCGGCGCGGATGTGATCGATGGCCGGCTGTCCGTTCTCCACATTCAGCGAGCTAGCTTCGAAGAGCACATCAGCCCGAGCAGCGGCGAGCCACGCGCGAACATCCTGATGTGGCGCGGGCGCTCCCGCCCGCGAGACGCCGGGAAGCGAAGCCGAATCCAATCCGCCAGCGTCAGCAATCCATCCCAGCCGCCGCGAAGCAACTCCCGTGATGCGGTAGGAAATACCGTAGCGCTCGCGCAGTTCCTGTGAACGGTCTTCCAGCAACCGGATCAGCGTCCGGTTGACATTGCCGAAGCCAAGAAAGCAGAGATTGAAGATTCCGCTTATCCCATCACCTGCGCATGCTCCGGTGTGATCTTGTACAGCACGCGCACTTCCCCGGGCTGGCCGTAGGGATACTTATCCACACCGAGATATTTCTTGGCCATCTTATGAATATGTTCGCCGGCGCCGTCTTCGGTAATCTCCGTGACGCGGCCGCGGATCTCGATATAGCGGTAGGGGTTTTCAGGATCGATGACGGCCAGCGACACCCGCGGATCGCGGCGCACGTTGCGATCCTTCTGCCGTCCCTTGGCGGAGTTGAAAATCACGTGCTCGCCGTCGAAGTCGCACCAGACCGGCGTGACCTGCGGGCGCCCGTCGGGCATAAGAGTGCCCAGACTGGCGAAGGCGCGCTTTTGAAACAGATCGCGGTATTTTTCGGGGATGACCTGCGACATGAGTCCTCCGGAACCAGAAATTGCAATTCGATTATAGACAAACTCCCGGGTTGAGGGGTGCGTCCCGAGTTTTCGTTGTGCAGGACGCGCCTCACATTTAGAATCTCCGTCTCATTTCAACTTGTGATCGTCGAGGCGCCAGCAGTCGTCATGACGCCCCGACCTCGATTCAGGAGCCGAACGCAAAATGTTTTCGCAACGCCAGAATCTCGCTCTCACGCGCGTCCTCGTTCTTTCACTCCTCTGCGCACTATTCGCAGCCGTATCCTGGTCGCAAGCCGCCGACGCCGCGCAGAAATATCCTCCTACCGTCGTCTTCATGACTGACTTCGGAGTGGTCGACGACTCCGTCGCCATCTGCCGCGGCGTCATGCACGGAATCATGCCCAGCCTGCGCATCGAGGACCTCACCCACCAGGTCACTCCATTTTCCATTCAGGATGGAGCGCGTTTTCTCGAGGGGGCGACACCGTATTACCCTGCCGGCACGGTGTTTGTCGTGGTCATCGATCCCGGCGTCGGGAGCACGCGGAAGGCAATCGTCGCCCGTTCCAAGCGTGGCCAATATTTTGTACTGCCCGACAACGGCCTGCTCACCCTGGTTGAGGACCGCGACGGCATCGATGCAGTTCGTCAGATCACCAATACCGATTGGATGATCGGCAGCAAGCTGTCGTCTACCTTCCACGGCCGCGACGTCTTTTCGCCCGTGGGCGCGCATCTGGCGCGAGGCGATGACTGGAGCACGGTCGGCCCCGAGATGCCGGTGAAAGATCTAGTTCGGCTCGATTGGAAAATCGCCACGGTGGACGATCACGGCCTAAATGCCACCGTTATCGCCCTCGACGGCCCCTTCGGCAACCTCGTCACGAACGCAAATGAAGGAGTCTTTTGGAAGCTGGGATATCAATTCGGCCAAGACGTCCCGGTCACAGTCGGCGGCAAGAAGATGACGATGAAGATCGTCAAGACCTTCAGTGATGTGCCGCTGCACCAGCCGCTGCTCTACATCGACTCGCGCGGATACCTTGCGCTGGCTGTCAATCAGAGCAGTTTCGCAGCTACCTATGGCATCAAGCCACCGGCCGCACTCTTTATTCCACGAAAGTGACAAGATAGAGCGGTGTGTGGACGCGGGCGACTCGCCCGCTTAGGCGGGAAGGCTCTCAGCCATGCGGGGAAGGACCGCTCGCAGCAGGGACTCGAACGTAGTCTTCACGCGCTCGCCGGTCTCCATCACTTCCTCATGGGAGAGCGGTTGATCGAGAATCCCCGCGGCCATGTTCGTCACGCATGAGATTGCGAGCACGTTGATCCCCATGTGCCGCGCGGTAATGACTTCGGCCACGGTAGACATTCCGACCAAGTCAGCCCCAATGCGGCGAAGAAATTCGATCTCAGCGGGGCTTTCGTAGCTCGGGCCAAGCATCGCCGCATACACGCCTTCATGCAGCGTGATACCGAGCTTCTGTCCTTCTTCCCGCGCAATCGCGCGATACTCCCGCGAGTAAGCGCGTGTCAGATCCGGAAAGCGTGGCCCGAAGCGGTCGTCGTTCGAGCCGACCAGCGGGTTACTTCCCTGCAGGTTGATGTGGTCGCGAATCAGCACCAGCGCGCCCTGCGAATAGCCGAGGTTAATTCCCCCCGCGGCATTCGTCAGGATGACCGCGCGAACGCCCATGCGCCCAAAGACGCGAATCGGAAACGTGACCTGCTGTGCGGAATATCCCTCGTAAGGATGCACGCGGCCCTGCATGGCCGCGACCGGCACGCCGCCGGCCTTGCCGATCACCATGCGTCCGGCATGTCCGATGGCGGTCGATTGCGGAAACGAGGGAATCTCGCTGTAGGGAACGCGGGTCGAGTCGCTCAGCGAATCGGCGAAGCCCCCCAGACCCGAACCCAACACCAGTCCAATGCGCGGACGCAAAGTAGTGCGCGACAAAATCAACTGCGCGGCAGATTCGGCTAGATCGTATTGATCGCTCATAGTGGCGGCAAAGGCCGCTTAGAACTTCTTCTCAAAGTTGGCGAATGCGCCTTCCAGCTTCCACTGCTCCCGCGCCCGTTCATTCGCGGACAGGAATTTCAGGCACGCCGGTGATGGCTTCTCTGCTCCGGCGGAATCGGCCGCGCAAACTGACACGCGCCGAAACTCGACTTTCGTCGAAGCCCACAAACTTTCGCCCGGCAGAAAGCTGTGTTCCAGGCTCTCCCGCGTCATCCGCTTCAACTCCGTATATGGCAGATGAAAATCCTCGACTGCTCGCAAGTATTCATGCGTCATGTCGGAGCGGTTCACGCCCTCGTCATCCGTTGAAAGCGCCACCGGCACGCCATACTTCATGTAAATCGGCAGTGGGTGCTCATCACCACTGACGCCTAGAATCAGATCATTCGACGATAGATTGATCTCCACCAAAATATTCCGCGACGCCATCTCTTTCAGCAGACCGATGGCGTCCGTTTCCAGCATCACATCCACGCCATGTCCGATGCGCTCGGCGTGGCCGTTCTCCACCGACGAGCGAATGTGGAACTTCAAGTCCTCAGGCTTCACCTGCCCCATCGCCAACTCGCCGGCGTGCAGCGTGATGTGCACCTTGGGGTAAACCCGGTGCAGGAAGTCGATCATCGCCATGTGCTCGTTGAAATCGCGAATGGGCACATACCAGTCCTCCGCCATCACCAGGTTCAGTCCGACAAAATTCGAGTCGGTTGAAGCCAGTTCAAATCCCAACAGAATCTGCGCGAATACGGCATCATGCGGAAGCCCGCGCAGCACTTGATAGATATAGCGAACCGCAACCCCGCATCCCGGTTCAGCGTCAGGCATGCCGCACTTCAATTCCTTGCGCGCGCGGGCCACGTCTTCCGCCAGCGTCTTGCTGGTCGCCGCCGCGACTTCCTTCAAACCACCGGAGAGCAACTTCTCGCGCATTTTGCCGAGGTCGCCTTCCCATCCCGATTTCATTCCCAGCTGGGCCGCCGCCATGCCGTCGGCAGTGTGCATGAATTCTATGTATTGCACGTGCTCGCGACCAGCGCGATTGACCGAGGTCGCAATATCTTCGGCCGCATGGTTGCTCGAGGTGGGAATGAACTTGTCGAAGGTTGCGAAAAAATGGTCATGCCCTGACTCATCTCCCGGCTTCCAATTCCGCATCGACCAGGCATCGACGATCTGGTTGTAAAGCACATGATCTTCATAGGCGCAGCGCACCGCCGGCTTGGCGGTGTAGTGTTCACAGGAATCGCAGGGCGCACCCAGCAAGCGCGAGGTCGTGCGGTCGACGCAGAAGTTATCCGAGGCAGCGAAGTCGATGAAGTCTTCCGCGTACACCGCGCCATCGAGATGATTATGCAGGTCGCCGCCCTTCGGCATGTCGGCTAAGAAAGCCAGCACCAGCGGGGGCTGCTTCCGCACAGATTCCAGATAGTGCGCTGCCCTCTGCTCGGCGGTCTGCGCGCCCGCAGCGATAGCGAGAAAAAGAATGATCAGTGAACGCCCAGCCACCGCCCGCATACTTAAGCTCACGAACACGCCTCCCAACCCATGAAAGAAGATCAGGCATTGTAATGCGTGCCCCGCCCGCGCGCCAACGGCGACTCCTCTGCTAAATTGTTCGTGATGCCACCCGCTAAGCCCACTCGCAATTTTGCCAGCGACAACAACGCCGGAGTTCACGCGGAAGTGCTCGACGCGATCGCCCGTGTCAATCAAGGCCATGTCGTAGCCTACGGAGACGACCCCTACACGCGTTCCGCCATCGCGAAATTCGAAGAGCACTTCGGAAGCGAAATCGATGTGTTCTTCACTTTCAACGGCACCGGAGCCAACGTGCTCGGCCTGCAGTCGATCAACCGCTCCTATCACGCCGTGCTGTGCAGCGAATACGCGCACATTTATACGGACGAATGCGGCGCACCCGAGAAGCACACCGGCTGCAAGTTGATTCCTCTGCCCCATCTGGACGGCAAGATCACCCTCGACTCCGTGCGCCACGCTTATCACGGCATCGGCGATCAGCATCATGTGCAGGCGCGCGTCATTTCCATCACTCAATCTACTGAGATGGGCACGGTATACCAGCCTGCAGAAATCGAAGCGCTGGCTCACTTCGCTCACGAGCACCACATGTTTCTGCACATGGACGGCGCTCGCATCGCCAACGCCGCCTCCAGCCTGGGACAGACCCTGCGCCAGGCCACGCGCGATTGCGGTGTCGACGTGCTCTCGTTCGGCGGAACGAAAAACGGAATCCTGGGCGGCGAAGCGGTCGTTTTCTTCAATCGCGCGCTCAGCGCGGATTTTCTTTACCTCCGCAAACAAGGAATGCAGCTTGCTTCGAAAATGCGCTTCATCGCCGCGCAATTCGAAGCCCTGCTCACCAACGATCTCTGGCGGCGCAGCGCCGAGCATGCCAACCATATGGCGCGGGTGCTGGAAGCCGAAGTCAAGAAGATCCCGCAGGTTCGCATCGTTTGGAAGGTCGAGGCTAACGGTGTCTTCGTCCAAATTCCGCGCCACGCCATCGACAAAATCAAGGAGCGCTACTTCTTCTATCCCTGGATCGAGGAGCAGTGCATCGTCCGCTGGATGTGCTCGTTTGATACGACCGAGGAAGATATCAAGCAATTCGCGGAGGTGGTAGCGGAGGCGGTCAAGAGCTGAGTTTCAGTTGACGCTCATTCACTATCCAGTAGCTTGCCCAGCGTGGGCTTGTGCTTTTCCGGCTTTTTCTTCTTCTCGACAACAATCCTCCCCGCCGGAGGCGCGCCCACCCGTTCGCGGGCCAGTTCCTTGACCGCGGTCACGGCCCGAAACCGATTCACTTTCTTCTTCCTGGCCATAGCTGAATCTTACTGCACGCGCGAATCCTCAAGGCAATCTCGCTGGCGAAATCGCCGTCTACGGATCATGTGCCACGCAGATATGCAATAATTCACCAGAAGCGACTCCGAGCCCCCATATGGAAGAACGCGATTTTTTCGATGAACGGCAGGAAAAGAAACCAGCTACGCTGAACTGTCCCCACTGCCAGCAATCTGCCGAGTACGAGGTCACCTGGGTGGTCCGCACCAAGAAGCGCCAGCTTGCTGGCCGCGCCGATGAGCGCGACCGCGCCCGCTTCGCCAAGGCCCGTTCCTACATGCTCCGCAAAGACGACCAGTTGGCCTGCAAGAACATGCGCTGCCGCAAGCGCTTTGAAATCTCCGGCGTGCAGTCGGTGGTCTTCACGGAATAGTCTGCGGCTTTTAGATGAGCCCCGGCTCGTTCGCATATTGCGGCCGCAGGATTTCCGGCAATCCTTCTAATCCGGCCTTCTTGCCTTCGCGTTGCGCAAAGGCGATCAACTCCTTTTCGCGTTCCTCCGGCAGCGGATGCCGTTCGTAGCTCGAAAGCAGTTCTTCCACTCGCTGCCGTGCGCGCGCCAGAATGTCCGGTGTTCCGCCGCCCATGTCGGGCAATCCACGATCAATCACCGCCGACGGGAAGTGCTGTTCTTTGCGGAACAGCGCTCGCGTTTCTTTCAGTTTCAGGAAGTCGCCTTGCAATCCAGTCTGCGCAAACATGGCAACGGCCAATGAATCGGTGCGCGGCTCGATGCCTTCGATCAGCCGCTGCGCCGAGGCAATGGCCTCGGCATCGATCACCAGCTTCTCGATGCTGTGGCAGGAGAGAAAATCGAGCATGCCCGCGCCGGAAATCATGTTGATGCCGGCCAATGCCCCGAGCACCGCCGAGATCCCGCTTTCCATTTCCACTTGCGCATCAATCACGCGGCCGTCGCCCGCGACCATGTAAGCATGGGTCGGCAGCCCAAGATGCTTGCCCACCTGCGCGCAAGCCACATCGAGCATCGCGGTCTCGATCGCGCCCATCGGAGTCTTACCGCTGCGCATATCGAAGATCGCGGGCGCTCCTCCCCAGACGATCGGCGCACCCGGCTGCGCCAGTTGATGAATCGTGATCCCGCTGATGCACTCGGCCGCATGCTGCACCACCGAACCTGCCAGCGTAACCGGCGCGGTCGCCCCGGCCAACGGCATGCTGACAATCTCCGCCGGAACTCCTGCCCGCGCCAGATCCACCACATTGTGCGAAGCAAACTCCGACCAGTTCAGCGGCGGCGAGGGACACACATCGAAAATCGCCCGCGGATGCTCGCGCAACGCCTCGCGCCCTCCGCTTTCAATGGCCAACAACTCCAGGAGCGTGTGCAGACTCTCAGCCGAAAAAGCTCCAGTCACGACCGGCTTCTCCGAATACCACAGCACCAGCAGAAGGCGGTACCAGTCGCCGATCTCCTGCGGAACGTCGTTGCAGACCATGGCGGTCGACTGCGCGGCAAACTGCGGCAACATCTCCGCCACTTGCACCAGCCGTACCAGGTCGGCAGCCAACGCCGGGCGCGCCTGCTGCGTTTCCGGATCAAGAATATTCAGGCAAGACGATCCGGGATCGAAGTGAACGTTGTCCGATCCATAGCGAATCACGGGCTGGCCGCTGCGGTTATACAGATAAAATCCGCGCGGAACCAGATCAAGCAACCGCCGCGCCAGAGCCTCCGGAATATGCGCCACCCCGTCTCGAACCGAAATCCCAGACCCGCGCAGCAGTTCGACCACATAAGGCGCAACCCGCACGCCAGGATCTTCAATGAGCTGAAAGGCCTCGTCGAGAATGCGTTCAATCAGCGCGTGGTCGAGCAATTCAAATTTTGGTCTCATAAAATCTCTTCGCGCAGCGCCAAGCTGGGTGCCCCATTTTCTCGTGCGTAGTTTGCGCGAGAAAGCCTGCCCTGAGCGAAGTCGAAGGGTGGGGACTTAGGCTGTCTGCATCTTCTGCTGCATCAATTCCCGTGCCAACTCAACCGCGCACATCGCGTCTTTCGCGTATCCGTCCGCGCCGATTTCCTCAGCCCACCGCCGCGTCACCGGAGCTCCACCCACCATCACCTTCACCTGCCCCCGCAAGCCAGCCTTATCGAGCGCCTCGATTACGCCACGCTGGTTTCGCATCGTGGTTGTGAGTAGCGCCGAAACGCCCACGATATCTGCATTGAACTCGCGCACCTTGGCAGCAAACTTGTCAGCCGCAACGTCCACCCCCAGGTCGTGCACGCGAAATCCATGCGCCGTCAGCATGGTACCCACGAGAATTTTCCCGATCTCGTGGATGTCACCCTTGGTGGTGCCGAGCACCACCACACCAGCCATGGGTCGCTCCGTACCCAACTTCTTCAACTCCGGATCGAGCACCGCCATCGCCGCACGCATCGCCTCGGCCGACGCCATCATGTCCGGCAGAAACATTTGCCCGCGCGCGAACTGTTCGCCCACGTCATGCATCCCGGGAACGTAGCCGTGGTTGATCGCATCAATCGGTGCCACGCCCGAGGCAACTGCCTGCTGGGCCAGACTGGAAGCCGTGTCTGGAGCGCCATCAATAATGCTCTGCCGCATCGTGGAGAATAGTTCGTCGGGCATAAGAGGCTCCCGGCCATGCTGACGGAGGCTGGTACGACGAGTCTGTGATCAAGATCACAACTTAGGTGACTTCGCGTATTTCCCCCGCTGCACCCAGTCATTTATACTGACCAGTTTTGGTCTGGCCTCCGGTCCTAGATAGAAGGAGTCTTCCTCTTGAAAATTCTGGTCTGTATGAAGCAGGTCCCGCAGAAAGATGCGCCGCTCAAGCTGAACGAAACGGGCGCCTGGATCCGCGAAGATGTTTCCTACGAAGTCAACGAGCCTGACGCTTACGCGCTCGAAGAAGCCCTGCGCCAAAGGGAGAAACACAAGGGCGAGGTGGTCGTCATCACCAGCGGCCCCGCCCGCGCCCAGCAGGTTCTGCGCGAAGCGCTGGCCAAAGGCGCGGACCGCGCCATTCATCTCGAAGACGACAGGTTCGTCGGCCTGGATGCCTTCAACACCGCCAAAGCCTTCGCCGCCGCGATCAAAGACGAGCAGTTCGATCTGATCTTCACCGGCCTGCAATCTGACGACTACGGCTACGCGCAGACCGGAGTGATCCTCGCCGAACTCCTCGGCTGGCCGCACGCCACCATCATCATGCAGATTGAAAAGACTGATGCTGGCATCCGGGTGAAGCGTGAACTCGAAGCCGGATATTTCCAGTTCGTCGACATGCCCACGCCAGCCGTGCTGACCATTCAGTCGGGCATCAACAAGCTGCGCTACGCCACGCTGATCGGCATCAAGCAAGCTAAGAACAAACCTTTGCGGAAAGTAGCGCTGGCCGAAGTGCAGTCGGCGATCGGCGACAACTTGCAGAAGATCGAGCGCCTCTACATTCCGCAAAAGACGAAAAAGACCGAACACATCGAAGGATCACCCGGGGAAATCGCCAAGAAACTGGTAGACAAACTGCGCAACGAACTGCGCGTGCTGTAAATATCCACGTAGGGACAGCCGCCTCGGCCTGCCCTGAGCGAAGTCGAAGGGGCTGTCCACCGAGCAAAGCGAGGCAGCGGAGAGCTAGAAGCAAGGAGCCCGTACCTAGGAGCCTATGTCAGACACAATCCTGGTAGTCGTCGAACAGCGCGAAGGCAAACTCAATCGCGTTTCCTGGGAAACCATCACCGCGGCCCAAGCCATCGCTGCCGCCACGGGATGGAATCTCGAAGCGGCGGTCGTCGGCAAAGACGCTGCATCCCTCGCCACCGAAGTCGCCGGCAAGAAACTGGCCAAGGTCTATGCCATCGAGTCTCCAAAGCTCGAACCCTACACCCCCGACGCCTTCGCTGCCGCCCTGGAGCAATTCCTCGCGAAAAGCCAGCCCAAGCTCGTGCTCATGCCGCACACCTATCAGGTCCGCGACTTCGTTCCCAAGCTCGCAACCGCCATGGGACGCACCGTCATCAGCGACTGCATCGGCTTCAAGCACGAAAATGGCAAGCTCGTCTTCACACGCCAGATGTTCCAGGGCAAGCTCGCCGCTGACGTGAGCTTCACCAGCGAAGCCCCGTGGTTCGCGACCTTCCAGAACGGCGCCTACCGCGGAGACAAGGCCGAAGCCGGAGCCAGCGCGGCCCCAGTCGAAACCGTCGGCGTCGAAATTGCCGACGGCGTCATTCGCAACCAGCCGCAGGAAGTTTTCAAAGAAGCCAAGCAAGCCGTCGATCTCACGCAGGCCGAAGTCATCGTAGCGGTAGGCCGCGGCATTAAGGAGCAGAAGAACCTCGACATCGCCCAGCAACTGGCCGACGCGCTCGGCGGCGATCTCGCCGCATCGCGCCCCATTTGCGATTCCGGCTGGTTGCCCATGGACCGGCAGATCGGCTCCTCCGGCCAGACGGTCGCCCCCAAGCTCTATCTCGCGCTAGGCATTAGTGGCGCCATCCAGCATATCGTCGGGATGAAGGGATCACGGACCATCATCGCCGTGAATAAAGATTCAGAAGCGCCTATCTTCGAGATTGCAGACTTCGCGGTGGTGGGAAATCTTTTCGACATCGTACCGCCGCTGATTGAAGAAGTGAAGAAAGCGAAAGCGGGGAGCTAAACTTCTTCGCCACGGATCAAGGCGGATTTCTACGGATCAATCGTTTGGCTTTATCCGTGGTGATCCGCGTAAATCTGTGGCCGAGTTTATTCCTATGCTGATTTTCCGCAAACCGATCGAAGGCATCGAGCGCCCGCAGATGCCCGCTGACGTAGTCATCGTCGGCGGCGGCCCCGCCGGCATGGCATGCGCGCTACGATTGTCGCAGTTGATCGACGCGCATAACGCCGCCCACCCGGACCAGCAACTCAGCAAAGAAAATATCTACGTGCTCGAAAAGGCCCGCGAGGTCGGCCAACACTGCCTTTCCGGAGCCCTGCTCGATCCGCGGGCCATGAGCGAACTGCTCCCCGGATTCGAAAAGGAAGCTCCCCTCGATGCCAAGGTCGAGAAAGAAGCCGTCTACTTCCTCACCGAAAAAAGCAAATTCAAATTTCCTGTCACGCCGCCGTTCCTGCGCGATCACGGCAACTACGTCATCTCGCTGAACCGCTTTGTGAAGTGGATGGGCAGCAAGGTCGAAGAGACCGGCATCACCATCTTCACCGGATTCGCCGGCTCCGAGCTTTTATTCGACGGCGACCGGGTCACCGGAGTTCGCACCGATGACAAGGGCGTCGACAAAGAAGGCCAGCAGAAATCCAACTTCGAGCCCGGATACGACCTGCAAGCCAAAGTCGTCATCCTCGCCGAAGGCACCCGCGGATCCCTGACCAAACAGCTCATTCAGAAATTCGACCTCGCCAAGGACGCCAACCCGCAAACCTACGGCGTCGGCATAAAAGAACTGTGGGAAGTTCCCTCCGGCCGAATCGCGCCCGGAGATGTCATTTACACCATGGGCTGGCCGCTCACCACGCATGAATACGGCGGCGCCTGGATCTACGGCTCGAAAGATAACGTGGTCTCTCTAGGTTTCGTCACGGGCCTTGACTACGCCGACCCGCGACTCGATCCCCAGCGCGTGCTGCAGGAATTCAAGCGGCATCCGTTCGTCGCGAATCTACTCGAAGGCGGCAAGATGATTCGCTATGGCGCGAAGTCCATGCCCTACGGCGGCTGGTGGGCCATTCCTCCCGTAGCCGGTAACGGATGGATGATCCTCGGCGACTCCGCCGGCTTCCTGAATTCCGCACGCCTCAAGGGAATTCATCTCGCGATCAAAAGCGGCATGCTCGCCGCTGAAACCGCATTCGAAGCCCTGACCAAAGACGACTCGTCAGCCGCAACGCTCGCCAGCTTCCAGAAAAAAGTCGAATCCAGCTGGATCAAAGAAGAACTCTGGAAAGTCCGCAACCTGCATCAGGGATTCGAGCACGGCATGCTGGCCGGCATGCTCAATACGGGCCTGCAAATGTTCACCGGCGGCCGCGGCCTGAGAAATCGCTACCAGGGTCATGCCGGATATGACCGCATGCGCCAGTTGTCTGAACTGCCCGCCGATGGAGGCCCTGAAGCCCACATGCTCGGCGCCGCCAAGGGCGACGGCAAGCTCACCTTCGACAAACTCACCGACCTCTACCACTCCGGCACCAAGCACGAAGAAGACCAGCCCGCGCACCTGGTCATCCACGACACCAACGTCTGCAACACGAAGTGCGTGAAAGAATTCGGCAGCCCCTGCCAGAATTTCTGCCCCGCGAACGTCTACGAAATGGTCGACGACCCGAGCCAGCCCAACGGCAAGCGCATCAGCCTGAATCCGTCGAACTGCGTGCACTGCAAGACGTGCGATATCGCCGACCCGTATCAGATCATCAATTGGGTTCCGCCAGAAGGCGGGGGCGGCCCGAACTACGACGGCATGTGATCTATTACGGCACGCGGAACGTCACGTTACTGGTCAGCGTTCCAGTCGGGGTCGTAACTACCACTGTGCCTGAGGTGGCACCGGTCGGCACGGTGGTGGCGACGGCCGAACCCGAAGAGTTGACACTGAACGATTCAACGGCCGTCCCGTTGAAGGTGACACCGATCGCGCCCTGCAAGTTATTTCCGAGAATGATCACCCTGGCCCCCGCGCTGCCCGTTACCGGCACGGTTTTCACGAAGGGAGCTAAACCGGTGGACAGGCTAAAAACGGAGCCACAGCCTTTCTCTTGGCCGTAGCTGCAGCGAATGTCGCCGCCAGTCGTAGTCGTCCCGTAGAAAATTCCGTTCGTTGCCTGGAACAGGGAGCCGTAGGGATCCAAGCCATCTGCCCCGCTGAAGCTGTGAAGCGTGGTGAGCTGGCCTGTGGTAGTGATTTCGAAGACTGTACCGTCATTGTATGGCCCTTGCAGGGTCAAACCGTAGAGATTCCCGTCCGTAGCCTGGATCAATCCCACAGGATAATTGCCGTCCGGACAGCCTGACTGGAGGCAAAAAGTGTAAAGCGAATAGAACCTGCCGGCGGGAGTGATCTCGAAAACCGTGCCGAAGCCTTGCTCGTTGACGGACCCGCCCAAGTTTGTGGTGCCGTACAAATTACCGTTGGTGGCTTGAATAACGCCCGTCGCCGGACTGAATCCGTTCGGCTCGCAAAAATCGTGGACCGCGGTGAGGTCGCCTTCAGGAGTCATTGCGAACAACACTCCTCCGCCGATGCACCAGTAGTAGGGACCGCCGTAATAGCTGGTCCCGTAAAGATTTCCATCGATGGCTTGGAGTAGCCCTCCATTTGGCACCGAGCCACCGGGACAACTCGTTTCGGTACACACGAAGCTGGATAGCAATGTGAACGCACCGGAAGGCGTGATCTTGAAAATCGTGCCCAAGCCAGCGGTTCCTCCCCGAGTGGTCGTTCCGTAAAAGTTCCCGTCAGCGCCCCGAAGCAGCGCGCCCGTCGGGCTTGCGCCGTCAGTGCACGACGATTGAGTGCAGAATTTGTGCAGGGTGGTCAACTGGCCGGTCGGAGTGATCTTGAAGACCGTGCCACTGTTGAGGTTCCCATTGTTGACTCCGCCACCGTAGGTGACACCGTAAAGGTCCCCGTTGGTGTCCAAGGCCAGTCCGCCGATCGGTTCCAAGCCATCGGTGCAAGATGGTTGAGAACAGAAATTGTAGAGTGTGGTGAACCTGCCCCCGAGAGTGATCTTAAACAATGTGCCCGCGTTAGTGGCTCCCGCGTAAGCAGTGGTGCCGTAGAGATTGCCGTCCGCGCCTTGGACCAGGGTCGAATTAATGGGGTCCGCCCCGTCGGTTTCATTGAAGCTGAACAGCTTGGTGAAAGTCTGTGCTGACGAGCCTGCGACCGTAGATACACAAAACAACAAGCCGATGAAAGCCATTATTGGCCGGCAAAATCTTGCCGCGTCGCTTCGGCTTGGTGCGGATGCGAGATTGGGTGATCCACAAATCTGCAACTGCGTCATAGAAGTCCCCATAAATGCCGAGTTGGCGAGTAGAAGACTCGAATGCGAAACAGGGCCTGGTGTTAGTCGAACAGAATTCCCCGGGGGGCGGGGCGAGATAAATCACGCCATTGTCGATCCGAATGAATTGGGTGTCAAGTACATCAGTTCACCGCAACGCTCACCTCGCAAAAGCGTGGAGATGCTCGTGTGGGGAGGGGCGCATTCGCCCGTCCCGCCGGGCAAAGCGAGGCGCAGGCTTGATCACTGTTGCGCTTTAGTGCCGAACTGATTCCACCAGCTTATGCACCACATCGTCATCCGTAAGCTGCTCGTACGCGTGCTCGCCGTGTAGCGACTCGTCCAGGCCGATTTCCTCCGAAGCCTCGCTGACTTTCACCGGAGTGAATGCGTCAATGATGCGCAGCATGGCGTAGGTAAACGCGAATGCCCAGACTGAAGAGAACGTTACGGCCGTCACCTGCTTCAGCAGAAACACCGGATCGCCATAGAGCAATCCATTCGCCCCTTCAGGATTGAATTGCTTGTTCGCAAAGATGCCCAGCATCACGATGCCGAGGAAACCGCCCACGCCGTGAACGCCCCAAACATCGAGTGCGTCGTCCCACTGCAGTTTGTTCTTCATTTCGACGGCGTAGTAGCAAACCACGCCCGAAACGATGCCGATGATGACCGCCGTAGTCGGAGAGACGTATCCGGCAGCAGGCGTGACAGTGGCCAGTCCGGCCACCGCGCCAGTTAGCAGCCCCAGAAGTTTCGGTTTCTTCTCGTTCAGCCACGCCACCAGCAGCCATGCGACCGCTGCAAACGAAGCGGCAACATCGGTATTCAGGAATGCGGTGGCCGTAACCGAGTCCACGCGCATTTCACTGCCCGCGTTAAACCCGTACCAGCCGAACCACAACAACCCCGTTCCCAGCGCGACCAGCGGAATGCTGTGGGGCCCACGGTCCTGCACGCGCCGCTTCCCTACATAAATGACCGACGCCAGAGCCGCAATGCCGGCAATGTTGTGTACCACGATGCCGCCGGCAAAATCTTTCACGCCCCACTGCTGCAAAAATCCTCCGCCCCACACCATGTGGACAAACGGGAAATACACCAACGTCAGCCATCCCGTCAGAAATAGCATGTACGCCTTGAAGGTAACGCGGTTGGTAAACGCGCCGGAAATCAGCGCTGGGGTGATGATGGCAAACATCATCTGATAGGCAATGAATACGAATGCAGGGATCGTGTCGTTCCCCGGCGACGGCGTACTGAGATTAATGCCACGCAGGAACGCATAGTGAAAATTGCCGATCACTCCGTGCCAGTCGCCACTGAAGCACAAAGAATACCCGTATGCGTACCAAATCACGGTGGTCCAGCCCATGGAGACGAAGCTCTGAATCATGATGGCCAGAACGTTCTTCCTGCCCACCAGGCCGCCATAAAAGAACGCCAGCCCCGGCGTCATCAACATAACCAGGCTGGTGCATAAGATCATGAAACCGGTATTGCCGGTATCGAGATGAAGCATGCGATCCTCCGACCGAGTTCTAAGAGATGTCGCTCGCGGATGGCGAGCAGGGGTCCGAACCAGAAACGCCCGCGCCGGGTGGAAGGGCCCCTGAGACCCAGGCTGCGCGGAAACGCCCTATTACAGTCAGAGGCTCTAACAGGAGCAAAGGAAACTCAGTGCGATATGTCACCCAAGGTTGTGACGGCGAACACAGGGGTTGCGGAGAAGGGCTCGCGGGACGACGGGGTCCTGTGTGGGGACGTGCTCGTGTCGGGGACGAGCCCGTGTGGGGCGGGCGCCTTCGCCCGCCCAGCCGAGCAAAGCGAGGCGCAGCCGCAGCACAGCCCACCTGCGAAACGTCATTTGCCAACATTTGCCAACGATTTGGAGAACCGTTTCGGGAAGCTCCAAGTCGTAATATTAGCCGCGAATCCAGAGATAATCCTTCTTAGCCGATACAATTTTTCACGAGCCTTTTTTGTACGTTCGTCATGTCGTACAGCAAAACTATCGTGTGCCTTGCGAACTCACGTAAGCTGATGGCAGCTGTCTCCTCTGCAGCGAAGCCGCGCCTGGAGAATTGCCATCGCCGCATCGTGGCGGAATATCTCCAGAGCAAGTGGGGAGGCGTCGAGATCGAACATATTCTGTAGAGTGAGATCTGGTTCTGGTAGTTCGCTGTGAAACCGCATGCACACAATGACCGTGATAGCATTTGCGGCATGCGCTGCCGGGTAGTTCCTTTCGTAGTTTTCGGTCTCTGCGGCTGTCTCTTGGCACAAGATCGACACCAAGCGAGTTCGCCCGACCAGTTTGTGATTGGACGCCACACGTTTATCGACGTAGGTCCGCCCAACGATTTTTATGAGTTAGTCTTAGTTCGTCCAACCTCAAACGGCTCTTCCATCGAACGTATCACGCTAACCCCCGCCACCGATGAATGCTTTCAGCCCGCCAAGGTCGAGGTTGCCGCCGGAAGTCTCGCTGAATCCGTCGCAGCCTTATTGGGCAAAACAAATCCCTGCTCGATCCCCGAGAAAGAACTGCGGCGCGAACGAAAACGATGCAAGAAGTGCCTGGTGTTCAGCGGAGCCAATATCGCGATGCAGGTTCAGTGCGGGGCGCACACCAGGATTGTTCGTGCTGACATTCTGGATAAAGATATGTTCGATCCTGCTCCAAGTACTCCCGAGCACACAACATGGACCATGCAACTACTGAGCCGCCTGGATAGTGCGATCGGTCCGGGCGTTTGGGATCGCCCGATGTTTCCGATCTCTGAAGAGCAGAAGGACTCCGCACCGCAGGACTCCGAAGCTCTCCGTGACATCAGTTCGGGCAAGTACGACTTACTTTTCCAGGGCGCACCTGACAAGCCATCCGATTTGTACCGTGCCGCCCAGATCCAACCGCCGGTTCCCACGATACGGCTCGTCAGCAGCACACCGTTCAAGCCGGAAGCTTTCGTCCCGCCAGGGTACCCGCCCCTTGCGAGAATCACTCATGTCGAGGGTGCGGTGAAGTTTACGGTGTACGTTGATGCAGACGGTAGCGTTGCAAATTTCAAAGTGGAGAGTGGTCATCCAATGCTGCGCGGTGCGACAGAAAATATCGCCAATGGCTGGCGGTTTCCAAAAGCCGCCGTGCAACAAAAGATAGACGCGGTCATCGATTTTGCGACGAATTGCCCCGCGAAGAAGCAGTAAAGGAGCTTATGCCATACCGTACGACCATGAGACTCACCTGTACCTTCTTCCTTCTTGGGCTTACTGCTCTCGCCCAGCAACCCGCGCAGTCCCCCTCCATCCCACCCACCGGCTTCCCCAGCCTCGATCGCTGGCGCGCCGGAAACGTCGCCATGTATGCCGACGACTTCGGACAACTCTCCCGCTATCGCGAAGCTAACGCCACCCTCGCCCCGCCCGCCGCGGGTGAGAACCGTGTCGTCTTCTTCGGAGACTCCATCACCGACGCCTGGAAGCTCACCGAATATTTCCCCGGCAAGCCTTACGTCAACCGCGGCATCAGCGGGCAGACCACCTCGCAGATGCTCGTCCGCTTTCACCAGGACGTGATTGCCCTACATCCCAAGGCTGTCGTGATTCTCGCCGGCACGAATGACATCGCCGGAAACACAGGGCCGATTCGCGACGAAGACATCGAAGCCAACTTCGCCTCCCTTGCCGACATAGCCCGCGCGAATCAGGTCCAGGTCGTCTTCTCCTCGATCCTGCCTGTGCACAACTACACCGAGCGCTCGAAAGAACCCTTCGCCCAGCGTCCGCCGGCAAGAATCGCCGCTCTGAACGACTGGATCAAGGACTACTGCGCGAAGAACGGCACCGTGTATCTCGACTACTTCCGCGCCATGGTCGATGAAAAAGGCCTGCTGAAGCGCGATCTGGCCGAGGACGGCCTGCATCCCAACGTCGTCGGATATAAGCTCATGGTCCCGATGGCCGACGCCGCGATCATGAAGGCACTATCCAGTCCGAAACCTTGAATCCTGTTTCTCCGCCGCGCGTCCTATAATGTGAGAAGTAAGTTTCCGACCGCTTCGGCCTTCAGGAACACCCAGGCCAGAGCGGCGAGGGATGACTTCTCTTCGCGTTCTTTGCGTAGTCTTTGCGTACTCTGCGGTTATAAGCTTTTAATCGCAAAGACCGCCGAGATAATCGCAAAGTTCGCAGAGAGCAAATCTTCCCGAGGGTGACGGTGGAAACGCCGTCGCCTCCCGCGCTCCGCGAGGAGCGCATTGGAAAGGAGACAGCCGCAGGATATTCCCGCCTGTCTGTTTTCTTTCCTTAAGAAGCTGTTCAAGAGCTAAGAGCTTGTTTCTCACCGACAAATTCGGAAGGCGCATCACTGACCTGCGCATCTCCATCACCGACCGCTGTAACTACAAGTGCGTCTACTGCCGCACCGGAAACGAAGGAGCCCTCTACGGCGATCTCCCGTTCGACGATTACCTGCGCATGGCGCGCATCCTCGTCGGCATGGGAATCACGAAAATTCGCCTGACTGGCGGCGAGCCTCTATTACGGAATGGAGTAGTCGAGTTCGTGCGCGAATTATCGAAGCTCCGGACTCCTCCCAACAACGGCGAGCCTCTCGACATCGCCCTCACTACCAACGGCCATCTGCTCGCCGATCTGGCCCAGCCGCTGAAAGCTGCCGGTCTCTCTCGCGTCACCGTCTCCATGGACGCCGTCGATCCCGACCGCTTCGCCCGCATCACGCGCGTGCCCGGCGGATACGACCGCGTTCTCGCCGGCATTCGCGCCGCCCGCCGCGCCGGACTCGGCCCGGTGAAAGTGAACTGTGTCCTGATGCGCGGCTTCAACGAAGATCAAGTCATTCCCTTCGGCATGTTCGCGCGGGAAGAAGACGTGACGGTGCGCTTCATCGAATTCATGCCGCTCGAAGAAGGCCGAACCTGGGCACCCTCGACCGTGGTCACGCTCGACGAAATCCTGGGGCGCATGGCTGAGTACCGCCCGCTCGTCGAAATTCCGCACGCCCACTCGGAGACTGCGCGCCGCTACCGCTTCGACGACGGCATCGGTGAAATCGGAATCATCGCTCCCGTGTCGCATCCCTTCTGCGGCCATTGCAGCCGCATCCGCATCACCAGCGATGGCAAGATCCGGACC
>Ga0075029_100000001_pt1 | contig 128827 bp, 108 predicted proteins | sample LitLauG_LLR_2013_FD_71391 | JGI IMG/M metagenome (GOLD analysis project Ga0075029, IMG submission 71391) | Freshwater sediment microbial communities from North America - Little Laurel Run_MetaG_LLR_2013 | ecosystem: Environmental > Aquatic > Freshwater > Creek > Sediment | place: USA... | reverse complement strand
GCGGCGCATGCGCGAAGACGGCGGCCCCGCCGCCGACGACGGTTGGCGGCGTCGGGATCGTTGTCGCTTTCGGCTTGCGCAGGTGTCGGCGGCGCGACCTCGACGCTTTCGCGGCCCTCATCGCCCCGACGCCCGCGGCGGCGGCGGCGGTTGCGGCGTCGACCGCCGTCACCTTCGCCTTGGCCGGGCCCAGGCGAACGCTCGCCATCCGCCGCCACGCCAGTTTCATCGTCGTCTTCGTCGCCCGACGGGCCGCCGTCGCCGGCTTCCCAGGCGGCTTCCTCGTCCTGCTCCTCGTCTTCGTCTTCGTCCTCGTCGATATCGTCGTCGACGTCTTCGTCCAGATCGTCGATCAGCGCGGCGGCGGAGTCGATGGTGTCGTCGAAGTCGCGGACGATCTCGTGCGGCACGCTAGAGGTGCGCTCGATTGCGTGGTCGGAATGACCAAGATCGTCGTCAATGACGACGTTCACGAAGAGGCCATGCGTGCGTACAAGGCGGCTGAGGTACTCGCGCTTATGGTTGAGAATGTAGAGCCCGACATCGCGCGGGACGCTGAGTACGACATCTCCGCCGCCGTTGACCGCCTCGCGCTCCACCGCGCGCAAGCAGGCCAGCGCACTCGATTCCACGGAACGAATGCGCCCCGCGCCCGCGCAATGCGGACAGATGTTGGTGGTTCCCTCGAGCACGCCGGCGCGTCGCCGCTGGCGGCTGATTTCCATCAGGCCAAAGCTCGAAATCCGGCCCATCTGAATGCGCGCCCGATCAAGCGCCAGGGCGTCCTTGAGCACCTTCTCGACGGCCCGATTGTTTTTCGGCTCATCCATATCGATGAAGTCGATCACGATCAGACCGGCCAGGTCCCGCAGGCGCAATTGTCGGGCCGCCTCCTCGGCCGCCTCCATGTTGGTCTTGAGCGCCGTGGCCTCGATGTTGCGTTCTCTAGTCGCCCGGCCGGAATTGACGTCGATCGCCACCAACGCCTCGGTCTGGTTGATCACGAGGTAACCGCCGGATTTCAGCGACACATTTGGCGAATAGATCTGTGACAGAGGCTCTTCGATCTTATGCGCCACGAACAGAGGCGCCGCCCCGCGATAGGGTTGAACCTTCTTGGCCTGCGAAGGCATCAGCACTCGCATGAAATCACGCGCTTCGCGGAAACCCGCCTCGCCCTCCACCCAGATACCCGTCAGGTCTTTGTCGTACAGATCGCGGATCGCCCGTTTGACGAGGTCTTCTTCCTCATAGATCAGGGCCGGCGCGATCGAGTGCAATGTCGTATCGCGGATGTCGGTCCAGGCGCGCGAGAGGTATTCGTAGTCGCGCTTGATCTCGGCCTTGGTGCGCTTGGCGCCCGCGGTGCGCACGATCAGGCCCATGCCCTTGGGCACGTCGAGATCCGAAACGACCGCGCGCAGGCGCTTGCGGTCGGTGACGGCCGTGATCTTCCGACTGATGCCGCCGCCCCGATCGGTGTTGGGCATCAGAACGCAATAGCGGCCGGCCAGCGACAGATAGGTGGTCAGCGCCGCGCCTTTGTTGCCGCGTTCCTCCTTGACCACCTGGATCAGCATGATCTGGCGGCGTTTGATCACTTCCTGAATCTTGTAGCGGCGCATCAGCCGTCGACGGCGACGCGCGACCTCTTCGTCCATTTCATCGTCGTCTTCCCCGCCCAGCTCTTCGGAGACTTCGCCGTTTTCGCCCAGCACCTGGGTGGGTTCGTCGTCCTCGTCGTTGTCGGCTTCGCGCAGCAGGGCTTCGCGGTCGGCGTGCGGGATCTGATAGTAGTCGGGATGGATTTCGTTGAACGCCAGGAACCCGTGACGGTTGCCGCCATATTCGATGAAGGCGGCCTGCAGGCTGGGTTCGACTCGGGTAACCTTGGCGAGGTAGATGTTGCCGCGCAGCTGTTTCTTGGCGCGGCTTTCGAAATCAAAATCCTCGATACGGTTCCCGTCCATGACCACGACCCGGGTTTCTTCCGGGTGGGCCGCATCGATAAGCATCTTCTTTGACATAAATTCGGTCTCCGTGGCGCGCCGCCGTTCGGGGGCGCCTGTTGCGGGCGCGCGCGCTCGAGACGTCGCCGATCCCTCGGCCGCGCGAGGTGGCGGCGGCTAGGGACGGAAACGGAGCGGAGGCGGCGACGCCCATGGTTGTTCTCGTTGCTCGCGCTGGCGGTGTGCTCACGCGGGGAATGTGACGCGTCCGCGCCTTTAACGGCGCTGGCCCGACGCGACAGGCCTGGCGTGCGCGCGAAAGGTCTTAAGCGACCGCGCGTACGACGGGGCACAGTAAGGGATGCGGACGACAAAGGAAAGGACGCTGTCGGACGATGTCCTCACGCGAGGCGTCGGTCGATTTGCCGTCGGCTTGGGGGCCAACGCAGAAAGCCCGCGACGGCGGGTCGAACTTGAAGACGTCGGGATTCGCCCAGCGCGTTTGGTCTGAAAATGGGCCGGTCGGCCAGGGTCCTACCAGCGCTCTGGCCCGTGGCGCCTGGCGGCAAACGCCTTTTCCGCAACCAGATCATAAAAGCCCGAGAAGGCGGGAGTTTCCGGGCGATGCGTGGACCGCGTCCCCCCGCCTTAACGGTTTGGCAAACGCGGATGTGGCAGGGGAACGTCGGTGTTGCATTCTCGACGTCCCGTCCGCCACCGGAGGCTCGCGCCTTTGTCCATCAACGCGTCAACATTGCGATGGCGCGTCCGCGTGGGCGCCGTACTGGCCGCCGCCTTGAGCGCGGGCGGCGCCGTCGCCAGCGGCGATACCCTCGGGCCCGGCGAGAGCGTCGGACTTGAAGGCGTCCGTGTGGGGGGCGACGACCACGCGACGCGACTGGTTCTCGACCTGGACGCCGCCGCGCGGCCGCGGTTCTCGGCGAATGAAAGTTCGCCAACGCGAATGGTCTTCGTCCTGCCGCCGGTTCTCTCCAGTCACGCGCTCGCGGGGGCCGGTCACGGGATCATCGACGCGTGGTGCGTTCGCGAGGAGGCCACGGCCGCCAAGCTCGTCCTGCGGGTGTCCCTGGGCGCGAAGGTCGACAAACACTTCCTCATCCCGCCCGACAAGCCCGGCCAGATGTGGCGCTACGTGATCGACCTCAGCGGCGCCGACGCGCGCGATGCTCCGGCGACCCCGTTAGTGTCCCCCAGCCCCCGCCAATCGACGAACGCCTTCCGAACGTTCGCCAAGGGGCCGGCGGCAACAATGTCGACGATCGGGGAGACGGTCGCCAGCACCGATCCCATATCCGAGGTTTCGATCAGGACCCCCTTGCCACAGCCGGCCCAAGTCCCGGCCGCTGCGCCGCCGCTCGCGCCGCCGACGCCGACCCCGCCCGCGCAACGCCCGGCGCCGCCGCCGCCGGTCATCGCGCCGCGTGCGCTCGCTCAGGGCAAGCCCGCGCCGCGTCCGGTCGGGCGAGCGGTTCGGGTCGTGGTGATCGACGCCGGCCACGGGGGGCACGACACCGGCGCTCAAAGTCTGGTGCGCAATGAAAAGGACATCACGCTCGCCGCCGCTCTGGCTCTGCGGGACCGGCTGGAGCGCATCGGCGGCTATAGGGTCGTACTGACTCGCAGCACCGACGTGTTCATACCCCTGGAAGAGCGGGTAAGGATCGCCCGTCGCGCCGGCGCCGATCTGTTCATTTCCCTGCACGCGGATTCGGCCGGTTCGGACCCGACTCCGCATGGCGCCAGTGTCTACACGATCTCCGATCACGGCGAGACGCGGGTCAACAATGTGCTGGGTCCGCACGAATGGTTCACTCACGCCGGTACGGCGCGCAGCGACCCCAGCGTTCGGCAATTGCTGCTCGATCTGACCCAGAGCAGCACGCGCAATCGGTCCAGCCAATTCGCGAGCGTCCTGATCGACCATATCGGCGACAAGGTGGATCTGCTGCCTCACACCCACCGGGACGCCGGCTATTTCGTGCTGCTGGCCCCTGACGTGCCCGCCGTTCTGCTGGAAATGGGCTTCATCACCAACCCCAGCGACGAGATGCGCCTGACCAACCCTGCTCAGCGCGGCCGTCTGATGGCCGGGGTCGCCGACGCCATCGACGCCTACTTCTCTGGGACAGGACCGTTGAGCCGGGGGTGAACGTTAAGCCTCCAGCGCAGATTGTGCGCGGGGGCTAAGCAGGTCGGCCACGTTCAGGCTGATCAGTCCCCATTGGACGGCCAGCAGCAGCGCCGGGCGCAGCAACTGACCAATCGACAGGCCAAAGTTCGTCGTCACCGTCCGATCGCCGAGGAAGCTGTATAGGTGGTCGTGGCGCACCGGCAGGAACACATAGTCCAGCGGCACGCAAAGCAGGTAACTCGCCACGAGGATGGTGATCCGCGTGGGCCCGCGCCAGGGCTCGAACAGCACGAGAAACAGAAGAAAAATCTGAGCATAGCCGGCCGATCCGGTGGTGAAGGCCGTGATCGACACCGCCGCCACCAGCGCGCCCAGGCGTCGGACCTCCGTTGCCCCTGGCCTGAACAAACCGACAATCACGCAGCCAATTGCCGCTACCTGCGACATTCGCAAGATAGCCGTGAGCGTCCAGCTCCAGGCCAGCGACACGGTCGGTGACGCGAGAACGAGTCCCTGAGGCCATGCCTGCAGTAGCCGGATCAATGGCCAGTAGGATGTCGCATAATAGAGATCGGCGAAATGATCCTTGCTGGCGGTGACTGCGTAGCGCGACTCGTTGGTGATGAGTTCCAGTGGATCGCCGGAGCCATAAATCCACATGGTCGCCACATAGACCGTGACCGTCAGTATCCCGGTTCCGACCACCCACGCCCATCGGCGCGTCAGGATGAAAGGCAACGCCACCAGTCCTAGATAAGGTTTGAAATTCATCGATAGCGCCAGCGCCAGCCATCGCAATATCCGGCTGCGAATGACATCGCCGTATCCCAGCACGAAGCATGAGAAGCACGGGATGAGCAGGTTGCCACGTTCAAGCGTGTAGAGCATCGGCAGCCCCAGGCACATGGCGATGGACCGCGGGATGGCGGTCCGCGCGTCCGACACGCGATAGCTCGCCCAGACCAGAACAATGTTGATCAAGTATACGACGACAAGGGTCGCGCGCGCTAAGCTGTCGCAACCGCGTCCCGCAAGGTCGCCGAGCGCATAACAACGGCCAACACTCGTGAACTTGAGATAGACGAACGACAAGGGTGGGTAGAGTGAATGCCACCGCACGTACGCGCCGGCGTCATTTGCCCAGAGCGCGGGCGTATAAAGGTCCATCAGGGACTTGTCCGCGCGATAGTAGAACGGCTGACCCAAGTAGCCGTCCTGGTTGAACCGCCAGACGACAAAGGCCAGCGCGGTGATCACGAACGCCGCCAAGGCCCACTCCGCGGTCAGGCCGGATCGGCCGACGGCGCGGCGACCGGATTCCACCACGCGCCGGGCCTCGACGATCAGCCTGTGGGTCGCGGGCGGGCGTGCGGACGAAGCGGATGCGCCACGGAGTTTCTCGCTGAAAACGGTTGCAATCCTTGCTGAGTGACCTTCACGGCCGGCGCGCCTCGCCGCGTGGAGGAGCGTCACTAACAGGGTCGTTGCGACCGTAGCCACTGGAAAATGTGCGTTTTAAGGCCGATTCTGATTCGATCCTGGCGGCAAGCGAAGCGGCATCGCCCGCCGGCTTGCCAGTGCTGACCTCGTTGTATAGGCAATCGCCACTCTCTGTGCTCGGGGCGTAGACTTGACCCAAACGCGTCGCCAGAGATTGCGCCCTGCGGTCGATCGACCAGGATCGGATTGTTAGGGCGCCCGATATGGAGCGTACTTGCGGCGGCTGGAGAAACAGATCGCCGCGCGGATCGCTTTCAAAAAAGGCGCTTCGAACGCGCCACCCTAAACTCGGCGCCGCCCCCCGGATGATTGAGTGCGATGGATTTTCAACGAGAGTCGGCGATGCTTAGCCTCGGGCAGCCCTACGGCGATGACATTCAGAGCAGCGCGGGCGTCCGCGTCGCGTCGCCCTTGGTCATCCGTTTGATAGCGGGCCCTGAAGCGGTTGCGGAGTCAGAGACTCTGGAGCCTCTCGCCAAGGTGGGTGATTTCGTGACCTGTCGCCAAGATGTCTTTTGGCCGCCATTGGACTCGACACGCGACAAGAACCTTGCCGGATCGGTGGCTGGCCGGCCGCGGGACGGGATGTAAAGCATGCAAGCGTCCATGCAGTTCTGGCGCGGCAAGCGCGTTTTCCTGACCGGTCACACAGGATTCAAGGGCGCGTGGATGTCGCTCTGGCTATCCGACTTGGGCGCCGACGTCACCGGTTATGCGCTGCCTCCGCCAACGGAAAACAATCTCTTTGACCTCACGGGGGTGAGCGAACGTGTACGCCACCTGACGGGCGATGTGCGCGACTTGGCTCATCTCACTCAGGCGGTGCGGGACAGCCGGTCGGAGATCGTGATCCACCTGGCGGCGCAATCGCTGGTGCGAACCTCCTACGAGCAGCCAATCGAGACATACGCCACGAATGTGATGGGAACTGTCAATTTGCTTGAGGCCGTCCGCCGGTCCGAGGGCGTGCGTGCGGTCGTCTGCGTCACGAGCGACAAGTGCTACGAGAATCGAGAGACGTCGGCGTCTTATGTTGAGGACGACGCCATGGGCGGTCACGATCCTTATAGCAGCAGCAAAGGCTGCGCCGAACTGGTGACATCCGCCTATCGCCGGTCGTTTTTCGGCGACGGGAGTTCGTCCGCAACCCTCATCGCGAGCGCGCGGGCCGGCAACGTCATCGGCGGGGGGGATTGGGCCAAGGACAGACTGGTGCCCGATCTCCTGAATGGCTACGCCGCGGGAGCGCGACCGCTGGTTCGCTACCCCAACGCCGTGAGACCCTGGCAACACGTGTTCGAACCGCTGTCTGGCTATCTCAACCTCGCCGAGCGGCTCTGGTCCGGCGATAGGTCCGTCGTCGGCGGCTGGAACTTCGGACCTCGCGACGAAGACGCCCGCCCCGTGGGGTGGATCGCCGACCGGCTGGCCGAGCTGTGGGGAGGGGGCGTCGGCTGGGATCTGGTCGGAACGCCGCAACATCACGAGGCAAACTTCTTGCGGCTCAACTGCGAGAAGGCGCGCGAAGGCCTCGGCTGGCGTCCAGCCTGGGCCCTGGACGAAGGACTTCGCCGGACGGTCGACTGGTGGCGCGCCTGGCGCGCGGGTGACGACATGACCGAATTCAGCCTGAACCAACTTCGCGCGCATGTGGTCGCGCCAACCGAACGCCTGCGAGTCTGAATGAAAAACGCTGTTACCTCGCCCATTGACGCCGCGGTCGACACCCTGCGGGACTGTGGTGATTCCGAGCGCCTGCGCGCGGCCATCCTCGATCTATCGGCTCGCTACGCTGTTTTGAAACACACGCCGGCCCCGTTCGTCGCGGGCGTCAGCGCGGTCCCGGTTTCCGGCAAGGTTTGCGGTCCCGACGACATGCGATCCCTGGTCGATTCCGCCCTGGATTTCTGGCTGACGACCGGGCGTTTCAATGACGCGTTCGAAGCGAAGCTTCGTAAGTTCATAGGCGTGCGCCATGCCCTGACCACCAACTCCGGCTCGTCCGCGAATCTGCTCGCGCTTTCGTCGCTCACCTCCCACACGCTAAAGGGAAAAGCCCTCAAGCCGGGGGACGAGGTGATCACCGTCGCCACCGGTTTTCCGACGACCGTCAATCCGATGCTGCAATATGGGCTGACGCCCGTCTTCGTCGACGTCGATATTCCGACCTACAACATCAAGCCCGAGATGATCGAGGCCGCCGTCAGCGAACGAACTCGGGCGATCATGGTCGCGCACACCCTCGGCAATCCATTCGACCTCGCCGAGGTCATGCGCGTGGCGCAGAAATATAAGCTCTGGGTGGTGGAGGATTGCTGTGACGCGCTCGGCGCCACCTATGACGGCAAGATGGTCGGCACATTCGGAGATATCGGCACCCTGAGCTTCTATCCTGCGCACCACATTACGATGGGGGAGGGTGGGGCGGTGTTTACAGACAAGATCTTCCTGCGCCGTATCATCGAATCAATGCGCGATTGGGGTCGAGACTGCTGGTGCGCGCCCGGCAAGGACAATACGTGCGAGATGCGGTTCACACGCCAGATGGGCGCCTTGCCCTACGGCTATGACCACAAATACACCTACAGTCATGCGGGCTATAATCTCAAAATCACCGACATGCAGGCCGCCGTCGGCCTCTCGCAACTTGATCGCGTCAACGAATTCATAGCCGCCCGGCGCCGCAACTTCGCCCACCTGAGCGACGGGCTGAGCCATCTGCAGGACGTGTTTATTCTGCCGCGCGCCACACCGCGAAGCGACCCGTCGTGGTTCGGTTTCACCCTCACAGTCCGGCCCGAGGCGAAGTTCACACGCGACGATATCGTACAGTTCCTCAACGGGAATAAGATCGCGACCCGATTTCTGTTCGGGGGCAACCTGTTGCGTCAGCCCTACATGCAGTCTCGCGCCCATCGCGTGGTCGGCGAACTCTCGAACGCCGACCTCGTGACCGAACAGACATTTTGGATCGGCCTGTTCCCAGGCCTGACGCCCGATCACATTGACTACATGATCGGGACGATCGACCGCTTTGTGCGCGGCGACCGCACCTAGGACAGTATCGACAGCTTCGCCGCTCGTGTGGGCCGGATTAGGGCGCTGAGTTCGATGCGAGAGTCTTGCATGGCTGTCAACGAGAGTACGAGCCCGCTGATTGAAGTGTATACCGACTCTGTTGACGGCGACGCGTCTCTCGGACGTGCGGCCGACGACATCTTAGACATGGAGTCTGTCGCCGGCATTGTCGCGGACGTCACAGGTTCCAGGCGCCCGCCGAACCGCCCATCGCGCGGAGATCGCGGGCCGCACAGTTACATTGATGATCGAGCGGTCTATAGACCCCTCTGTCGCAAACATGGCGTCAAACCGGTCATGCTCCCCCTCCAAGCCGACAAAGTTGCCTTTTTGGGGCGCCGCATGCACCGGCTGTGGGGTATCGAAGAGGATCCAAAATGGGCCAATTTGGTTCGGCCTAGGCGATGCGACTGACGTTCGGTCCTGTTGATCGATCAGTGTAACAAGGCCGTGGCGTTGGTGCGTTCATCCCGCGACATTTCAAGTGGATAGGCAGAGGTATATGGTTTTTGTTGGCATGATCTATGAGCGCGATTTGCGTGTGGCGTTCCGCCGCGCGGCTGTGTGTTTGGCAACGGCGCTGGCCGCCGTCATTGCGCCCGTTGCTAACGCCCAATCCATGGACGGCGCCGGCGCGGCGGCCCTCGCGGCCGCGGCGCTTGCTCAGAGCGCCGGCGGATCGACCGATTCGGCGTTGGCTGGCGGCGGCGTTGGCGCTTTGGCCGGCCCGTCGATCCCGCCGGTGACGCCTGTGTCGATCAGCGGCGGCGGCAGCGCAGCCACGGGAGGGCTCGACGCCAAGGCCATTGATACGCAGGCTGCGGCGCGGTTCAAGCCGCCGGCCCAGCCCGGCGAGTATGAAACATGGTTGCGGCAGGTCGTGGGCAGGCCGCTGAAGCGTTACGGCGCGGATTTGTTGGTGCCGTCCGCCCGGGATTTCGCCGTTCCCGCGACAAGTTCGATCCCGCCGGACTATGCGCTCAATGTCGGTGACTCCGTGACGATATCGCTGACCGGATCGGTCGAGGGGAGCGCCCAGTTCGAGATTGATAGGAACGGCGACATCTATTTGCCCAATATCGGAGCGGTCTCGCTGATTGGCGTGCAAAACCGTGACCTGAAGGATCGCGTCGCAGAGGCCGTTGGGCGCAAATACAGAGGTTACGATGTATCGGTGAGCATCGCCCACCTGCGTGGCGTACGCGTTTACGTCACCGGGTTCGCGAATAACCCGGGCGCTTACACGGTCAGCAGCCTATCGACCTTGGTGAACGCCGTCTTGGCGGCCGGAGGGCCTTCCGCGGGCGGTAGTTTCCGCTCAGTGAAGCTGTATCGCGATGGTCACGAGGTCACAGATTTCGACCTGTATCAGTTGCTGCGCAAGGGCGAGCGTACGGGCGATCCGCTGCTGCGGAATGAGGACGTCCTGTTCATCCCGCCGGTCGGGCGACAGGTCGCGGTGATTGGCAGCGTCAATGAAGAAGCTATCTACGAGGCGAAGCCGGGAGAGTCGCTCGAGGAACTTTTGAAATTGGCCGGTGGGCCAAGTAGCCTTGCGGACCCGTCGCGGCTAATTCTTTACCGTCTCTCTGACCATAACACAGTGGGCAGCCGGCAACTCAGTCACGAGCAGGCGAGCGCCGAAACCGCTACGGCGGGGGACATCGTGCAGATTTTGCCTCAGGGTTCTTTGTTGAGCCCTCAGGAACGGCAGCAGGTGATCGTTCGGATCGAGGGCGAGGTGGCAAAACCCGGCAACTATTTCGTGCCGCCGGGCACACCTCTTTCACAGGTGGTGGAGATGGCGGGAGGTCTGACCCCGCGCGCCTATGTCTACAGCACATTCTTTTCGCGCATCTCGGTTCGCCAGCGGCAGGAGGAAAGCTATCGAGAGGCGGTAGACCAGATGGAGCAGGCCCTGGCGCTCGCTCCGCTGAACGCGAACACCCTACAGGATGCAGGCGAGCGCCAGGGCCAGTTGGCTGCCGCAAGAGCGTTTGTCGAGAAGTTGCGTCAGCAAGAACCGGACGGGCGCCTGGTGCTCGACGTGGCGCCGAACAGCTCGACCTTGCCTGGCGACATCGTGCTGGAAAATAATGATCGCATCGTGGTGCCCGCGCGCATGAACACGGTGGGTGTGTTCGGCGCGGTCTATCGACCCGCCGCGTTCCTGCTAGACGCGGCGCGGAAGAAACACGCGAACGACTATGTGGAGCAATCGGGCGGGCCGATCCGCGGCGCCGATATGTCCAACATTTTCATTGTGCGCGCGAACGGCTCGGTGCTCACCCGCAAGCGGGGCGCATTCGCGGCCGAGGTGTTACCCGGCGATACGATCTTTGTGCCGATCAGGACGCAGTCATCATCGCCGCTCGCCCGTTTGCGCGATTTGTCCACTTTGCTCTTCCAGCTTGGTGTCAGCGCCGCAGCCTTTCATGCGGTCGTCCCATGAACCGCAATGAAGGCATAATCGGCGCCCTCCTGCGCGCGCCATTGTTGCGGCGCGCCTGGCCAAGGCGATGCATCGCGGCCGGCCTCATTGGGATCTGCGCGATTCTGGCGTTGTTCCCCCAGCCCTATCGCGCGGCCATGACCCTCACCCCCTCCGATCCGCCGACGCTGAGCCCAGGTTCGATCGGCGGCGGACTCAGCTCGCTGACCGGTGTCTTTGGCAACCAGTCTGAGGTCGAGGTGCTCGTGCGCGTGGCGCAAAGCACCTATGTTGAGCAGCAGGTCTCGCAGCGGTTGAACCTGCCACAACGTCTCGGAAAGACCGAGGCGCAGGTTGAAGTCTGGCTGACGAGGAAGGTGCACATTCGCGCGCTGCGGGGCGGCATGGTGATGTTCGAGACCACCTTGCACGACGCCAAACTGGCGCGCGATATCATCGCGGCCTTTGGCGAAGCCGCCCGGAACCAGATGGCGACCTCCGCGCGCAGCGAGACCGCGCTGAAGCGCGATACCTTGCTCAGTCTACTCCATGACGCGACCGACAAGCTATCGGCCGCGCAATCCGCTTATGACGCGTTCCGTTTGAAGACACACTACAGCAGCCCACAAATGGCAATCAGCGCCGAGGGGGACCGCATACCGGAACTCGAGCGGATGATTCACGAGAAGCAGGTGGAGTTGCAGGCCAAACGCGAGTTTGGCACGGACAGCAACATGGGCGTTCGGCAGGTCCTGTCCGAAATCGACGCGTTGAACTCACAATTGGCGCAGGTGCGATCGACCTCACCAGAGGAGCAGAATTCGGTCGGTCGAGTGGTCAAGGAGTCGACCGAGGCGGATCGGTTGCGGCGCCAATTAGATTTGGCGCGCACGGTGTACGAAAACTATTTGCGCTTTTTGCAGTCGACAACGGCGGAGGATCTTGCGGCGACATCCAACGCCCGGGTCTTGGAGCCCGCCTTCGTCGATCCGGAACGTCAGTTCAATCTTCTGCCGATCTTCGTGGCATTGTTGATCGCAATTGCGGCGCTTGCCATGGAGTTCTACCGCATGCGCCCGCCCGTGGGCTATGAAGACCTAGAGAGTCGTCGTGCTACGCCCTGAACGGCCGGACATCTCCGTTGTCATCCCGTGCTACAACGAGGAAGAAAACGCTGAGGCGATATGCGCGGCCGCGACCGCGCAGTTGGAGCGCCTTTCGCTCAGCTTCGAAATCATTGTCATCGACAACGCGTCCAATGATCGAACCGTCGAGATTGTCAAAGGGGTGTGTGCTCGCGATTCCCGCGTTCGGCTGATCGTCAACACGCGCAACTATGGGCAGATGCGCTCGCCGACACACGCGATCTATCAGGCGCGGGGGCGGGCGGTCATCGGCCTTTGCGCCGACTTCCAGGATCCGCCCGAGCTTATTCCATTGCTGGTGGACCGCTGGCGTCAGGGAGCGGACATCGTACTTGGCGTGCGGGCCGCCGAACAAAAGGTCAGTTTTTCTCTAGGGCTGGTGCGCCGACTGTCCTATTGGCTGTCGCGCAATTTCAGCGACTATCCGGTCGTGCCCAACGCAACCGGATTTGGTCTCTACGCTGCGCGGGTGGTGGATGCCACGCGCGCGATACGGGAGCCTGAGCCGTTTTTCCGCGGTATGCTTGTGGAAACCGGATATCGCCTCGAAACGATTGAATATGTTCGCCCGCCACGCGCCGCGGGCGCATCGAAGAACGACTTTTTTGGACTTTTCGATTTCGCGATGTCGGCCCTCGCCGGGTCATCGAAGCGGTTACTGCGCGTGCCCATGTACATCGGCGCCGTCGCCGCCCTTCTCACGCTGCTCATGGTTCTGGGTGGGGTCGGTGCGTTTGCGTTAGGGCGGCCGATCGCCGGCTGGTTCATTGCCGCGGTATTGCAGGGGGAGTTCGCGTTGTTGTTTGGGTTTATCGGACTGATGGGAGATAACATCCGCATCATCTCAGAACGTACGCGCAATACGCCCATGGTTATCGAACGCGAACGGGTGAATTTCCCTCAGGACAATTGATGTCATGGGGCGTGGGATCGCGCGCGTTTGATCGCTCTATCATACATGCCTGTCGGACGGCGGTCGTGCCCGGGTCATTCGGTAACAATTTATCACCATGCAATGTTGCCATCATGAATAATGTAAATGAGTAATTCTTCGCCAAAAAGAAAATGGGGCCTTTGGGTAGAATGGTGTTTCGCCATTCTGATTTTCGCCGGCTTGTGCAATACGGCCGCCTTTTTCTACTCTGAAGGTTATCTACCCCAGCCTTGGTTCTATCAACCAAGTGGCACCTTCATGGATTGGTACTCGCTGTCGATTTGGGGGCACAGGGCTGGGGCCTATGAGGTGGAAAGAACGATATATCCCCCGTTATCGTTCGTTCTAATGCGGATATTCAGTATTGCAAAATGTTATAATTATGCGCGCTCGGAGGAGGTTCGAGATTGTGATTGGGTCGGCATCGCATTGCTGTCAGTGTTGATGCTGGTGAATACCGTGTTGACCTTTCGCGCATTCCATAAATTACAAGGCCGTGACGGGTGGCCGCGCGCCTTCGCCTTGGGGTGCGGGTTGCCGATGTTTTATGCCTATGAGCGCGGCAATCTCGTACTGCTTACCTATACATGTATGATGCTGGCTTTTGGGCCGCTTGTTCGGTCGGCCAGATTGCGCTGGTTCGCCGCCGGCGTGGCCGTCAATCTCAAGGTTTATTTGATCTCGGCAATCTGCGCGCCAATGTTGCGTCGCCGCTGGCTGGCGACCGAGGGCATGGTGCTGGCTTCGATCGCGATCTATCTGGTGACATGGACGGTGCTCGGCGAAGGCAGTCCGGCGCAAATCGTGCGCAACATAACGGACTATGCGAGCAGTTTTGGAAGTAAATCGGCTCTCGATTTATGGTATCCAGCGACATACATTCCACTGACGACACTCATCAAAAGCGAGTTTCCGATTTACAATGTCATGGACTCCGATACGGCGGCCATGATTTCACTTTTGGTCCCGGCCCTGATGCACGCGGTTCAGGCGCTCATTCTTACAGCGGCCGCCGCCACGTGGTTGCGGCCGGAGGTCGTGCCGCCGCATCGCGCTGTGTTCCTGGCGCTTGCATTGGCCCTAAGCGCATCGGAGGCTGGCGGCTACACCGAGATCCTGGTGCTGATGTTCGTGTTCATGGAGTCGTGGCGCGGCTATGCCCGGCCGGCGGCCATCATCATCGCTTTCATCCTGTGTATTCCCTACGAATTCGTACTGTCGTGGCTTCCAGCTGTCGTCCTCAACAGCTTTCTCGGGCAGCGCTATGTTATGGCCCAATATGGTATCGGGTTGATGTCGTTTCTTCGGCCCGGACTGGTCTTAACGATCTCGGCGCTACTCTCCAGCGTGACGATTTTGGACGTCTGGCGGGACGTGAAGACGCAAGGCTGGCGTGATCGCTGGCGGTACCGCCATGATTGGCCGTTGCTCCCGGGTGTCGCGCGACCGCGGCGGTTAGCGGCTCACTCTGCTGATCGGGTCATTGGCGGATAGGCCAGGTTCGACCGCGCCGCTCGCAAAGGAATGGGCCGCCGCGCCTGACATTGCCGATGATGGGCGACCTGTCGGCGACGCGATCGGGGCTATCGGCGAGCGGACCTTCGCCAACAGCGGATACGATGGTACTTGGAGCGGATTCGTTCGCCTGGGGCCCGCTCGTCTCGGTGGCGTCGACCCGGGTGGCATACAGCCACACCTAAGCGGCGGGTTCGATGGGCCTCTGAACTGGGCGTAGGGTCCAGGATGTGAGATTCATCGTGGTCGGCCTGATGGTGGGTCAGCTCCACCGCATGGCTATCGCGATGGTTGGCGTGCCTTTGGTTAGGAAAGAGGGTAGATTAAATTTCACATCCAGTCGAACTTAGTCCGCGTGCCATAGGGAAGTTGTTGGCGTCCCCCGGCATCATGGAAGTTGTCCGGTATTATGCGGTCGGATTGTTGAACACGGCCTTTGGGTTCGGGGCGTATTCGGTCTTCCTGTATTTTGGGTTTAATATGTTTGTGGCGCAGTTCCTGGGCGCTGTCCTAGGAACCATTTTTAATTTTTTGACGTACAAAAATCTGGTGTTCCTAAAATCCCGGGCGTCCACGATCCGTTTCGCCGGCGCCTACGTTTTCAACTACGCGTTGTCCGCTTCTATATTGTACGTCGTAAGTCGAGTGATTGCATCTCCCTACGTGGCTGGGTTCGTTACCCTATTGGTGGTGACCTGTATTAACTATTTTATTTTGAAAAGGCTCGTCTTTAAGAGCGCGGAGGCTCCGGTATCGAGACGTTGAAGGCATTGTAGACAAACCGTGATTGGGATGTCGTTCGCGATGACCGATTAAATGATTCAATGAGATCTGATGGGCCTCCATGGCCAGTTCTTTCTCGAGACGCGCCGACGCCTTGTTGTTGCGGTGGCGACAATCGGGACCGGCGTAGTTATTGGGGGTGCGGCCCAAGGACGGCGCGACGACTGAGGCGCCTGGAACCTCCGTGCCCCCGGCTTGAGGGAGGTGGGCCCGCCGCGGCCGACCTAGCCCAGCAGATCGCCAATCCGCACCAACCGATGCTCAACCGCGGGATAAAGTGCGCGGATGTCGGCTTCGATGGCGTCGGCGAAGTCGATGCTGTTGATGAGGATGGTGCGAGGCGCGAACCCAAGGGCTGTGGGAGCTCGGGTCGGGCGGCCCAGAATCTCCAGTCCGTGCTTCGCGGGATTGCGGTCTATGAAATAGTCGATGCGCGAGACGTCGAAATAGTTGGCGAGCAGCTCGCTGACCAGACTGCCTGCCCCCCACACGACGATGTCCGTGGCGCCGTTCAGCGCTGGGTGATCCGATAACAGGCTGGCCGACCACTGCGGCGTCTTGAAGGGGCGGCAGACGACGCGGATGGAGTCCGCGTAGCGGCTGTCCAGTCGCGCGTCCGTCGCGGCCTCCAGGGTCTCCAGACCATGTCGGGTCAGGAGCCGTGTCAGCGAACTCGTCGAGAAGAAATGAAGGTGCGATTGGTTGTCGTCGATCGGCAACCGGCGATGGCCGCCGCGATTGGGAACTTCGAGAAAGATGATTCCCTGGTCGGCCAGAACCTGGCGCATGGTGCTCAACTCGCCCGCCGGAGACTCCAGATGCTCAAGCACGTGGGACATCAGGATCACGTCATACGGTCCCGTGATCTCGCTGGCGGCCAGCAGTTCGCCGAGGGGGCGGGCGTACAGATTGTCGAGGTGCTGTCGGGCGATCTCTCCGGCCGGAGAGAGTTCGATGGCGTCATAGACGCGTGGGGAGAGACGCGCGCGGGTCGCCTTGGCGAGTTCCCCGGTCGCGCACCCGATCTCCAGGATGGCGGCGCTTTGAGGCGCGAAGCCGCAGAACATGTCGATCTGGCTCTGGAGCCGGTCCGAGGCGGTGCCAAGCGGGCACATAGCGGTCTGGTCATAGGCATAGACGGGTCGGTCGGTTCGCCAACCATGGTGACAATCCAGGCAATAGGCGCGGGGGCCGATCGCTGAGGTCAGGGCCTGGGTGTCGCGTCCGCCGCAAACCGGGCATTCGGTCAAGTCTTGCAAAGTCGCACCTGGTCCTTGGGTCTTGAAAGCGCAATCAGGCCGAGCGTCGTCATCGCGGCTCACGCCTCGTCGGCCATGTAGCGCGCGGTCTCGAGCACCTGTTGAGAGAAGTCGACGGGCGCAACGTGATATTTGGCGCGCAACGCCCGATAGGTCTCGCCGTCGCCGACATAACGGTCTTCGGGGATGGCTTCGAGAGGTGGGCGCCGCACTCTGAGATTGGGCGCCACGAGCGATTGTACGCGCACCGCGATCTCGGCCATTTCCTGGGTCACATCACCGGCGGTGTCGAAAGACTCGACGCCAGCGTCGCCGTCGGTCAGCACGGCAAAGACCAGACTCATCATCTCGCTGATCGCCACGTACGATCGCACGACCGGCTTGGTCGCCTTGATCTCGATGTCTCGGCCGGCCAGCGCGTCTGCGATGAAGCTCGACAGGGCGTAGCTTGACTGTTTGTTGATGTAGGGCCCGGCCAGATTGAACACCCGGACAATCACTGCACGGGCGTCGCGAGCTTGGGCCCATTCGGCGAAGCGCGCTTCGTCTTCCAGCTTCAGGCGTCCATAGAGCCGCATCGACGCGGCCGCCCAGGGTGAGTCGACGGCGTAGACCGCGCCCGAGGAAGGCAGAAACACCGCGACCGCGCCAATGATGTCGAGCGCGTCCAAAACCTGTCCGGAAATCGCGCGGTTGGCGGCCATGTAGGCATCGTCCGTCATGGCGCGCGCCTTTTCCTGCGTCAGATAGGCCAGGTGCAGCACAAGACTCGGAACACACGGCAGCGACGCCAGGGTTGAGAGCGGTTGCTGAGCCACCTCGCCCCCTCCGCGAAGGCGCAGGGTGCGGGCTTGGGAGCCAAAGCACAGGACACGGTCATTGAACGCGCCCTCGCCAAGCAGCCGGCGCAGGAGTTCAAGCGTGGCGAGGCCGAGCCATCCCCCCGCGCCAATGACGACAATGCGCGTCGTCGCCATGCGCAGCCGCTCGGCGCCGTCGCCGGTCAGGCCGTCTGGGTCGAACAGCGATTGGCCGATCCTTCCTGACCCGGACTGAGTCATGCCGGGAGGCGCGCCGCTACCACACGCGCCAGGGGGCGGCGTTGTTCGACCACATTTCCTCGAGCACGATCTTGTCCCGGAGCGTATCCATGGGCTGCCAGAAGCCGTGGTGGTTGAACGCCATGAGCTCTCCGGACTGGGCCAGGGCTTCCAGCGGCTCGCGCTCCCAGACCGTCTGCGGGCCCTGCACGAGGTCGAGCACCGATGGCGAGGCGACGAAGAAGCCGCCGTTGATCCTGATGCCGTCGCCGTCCGGCTTTTCGCGGAAATGGGTGACCCTCTCGCCGTCGAACTCCATCGCGCCGAACCGGCCCGGCGGCGCGATCGCGGTCAGTGTGGCCCGCTTTCCGTGGGATTTGTGGAAGGCGATCAGCGCGGTGATGTCGATATCCGCGACCCCGTCCCCATAGGTGAAGCAGAACGGCTCGTCCTCCTTCAGATGCGGTCGGATGGCCTTCAGCCGTCCGCCGGTCATCGTCTCGGCGCCTGTGTCCACCAAGGTGATGCGCCAGGGTTCGGCGGCGTTCTTGTGCACTTCCAACGAATTGTTCGCCAGATCGATCGTCACGTCCGACATGTGCAAATAGTAGTTCGCAAAGAATTCCTTGATGATGTGGCCCTTGTAACCCAGGCACACGATGAAATCGTTCAATCCGTGGGTCGAATAGATCTTCATGATGTGCCACAGGATCGGCTTGCCGCCGATCTCGACCATCGGCTTGGGTCGCACCGAGGTTTCCTCGCCGAGCCTGCTGCCCAGCCCGCCTGCCAAGATCACCGTCTTCATCGCCGTGATGTCACCTGGTTTGGGTAAACGTCCTAGGACGCCCGGTCCTTTTGAGCTTCGCTACCCCTTGGCGGGGGCGATGAGCATGTTTTCCGCGAGCTCCTCGCGGCTCAGGAACGGCGCGAGATCCTCCAGGGCGGAGGTGACCATGGAGCCGTCTTCGAGCCGTCGCGAACTCAGTTTGGGGGCGAACGGCTGGGCCTTGTCCAGCATCACCTCGCAGAGCGCCGGTCCCTCGCGATTCACGACCGCGGCGATCGCCGCTCCCATCCCGGCATGGGCATCTATGCGGCTGACCGGGAACCCGAACGCCGCGCCAAGCTTGACGAAATCCGGGAAGGTGACCCCGCTTTCCGGGCCGCAGCCGACGACGTTGTCGGGGAAATAGTTCTGCTGGGTCTGACGTATCGAGTGATAGCCGTCGTTGTTGAGCACGAAGACCTTCACCGGCAGTCGCTGACCGATAATGGTCTGCAATTCCTGCAGGTTCATCATCACGCTGCCGTCACCGGCGATGCAGATGATGCGCTTGGCCTTGGGATTGGCGTACCAGGCGCCGATCGCCGCCGGCACGTCGTAGCCCATCGAGGCCGAACCTGAGTTCGAGAACAGCCTCTGACCCTGCTTGAGGTTCGCCGACTGGAAGGTGACCACGCACGCCGTGCCGTCTCCGGTCACCACCACATCGTCGGCGTCCAGTTGGTTGAACAGCTCTGAGGCGAAGCAATAGGGGTTAACCGGCGCCGGGGTGTCCCAATAGGCCGGTTCGACCACCGGATAGCGCGCCATGCGTTCGCGGCACCAGGCGAGATATTCGCCTGGGTTGGCGGCCGGCGATCCGGCGGCGTCCAGCTCCCGTTCGAGGGCGTCGAGGAAGGCGTTGAGGTCGGCGTGAATGGGCAGGTCGATCGAAAGCGTCGGCTTGGTCAGCTCGGCCTTGTCGATGTCGACCATCACCTGGAACGCCTCGCGCGCGAACGAGTCCCAGTTGTAGCTGATCTGCCGGATGTTCAGGCGGCACCCCAGCACGAGCAGGAAGTCGGCGTTCTGCACCGCGAAGTTGCCCGAGCGGTCCCCCACGGTGCCGGCGCGCCCGGCATAGAGGGGGTGATCGTTGCCCATCAGATCGTGGGCGTTGAAGGCCGTCGCCACGGGGGCGCCAAGACGCTCGACGACGCGCAGGAAACGGTCTGCCGCGCCGGCGATCCGCACCCCGGTCCCGGGCAGGATGCACGGCCGCTTGGCCTGCGACAGGCGCGCAAGCATCGTTCGGACCACGCCCCGCAGCGCCTCTCCGGTCAGGGAGCCCGCTTCGGTCGGCACGGCCATCGGGCCCAGCCCTCCGGACAGGGGATCGAAACCCCTGAGGGTGTCCGGATCGATGTTTGCGCCCTGGATGTCGATCGGCACGTCCACCCAGGTGGGGCCGGGCCGTCCGGTGACCGCAAGGTGCAGGGCCTTTTCCACCTCATAGCGAATATCGTGGGGATCCATCACGGTGACAGCGTACTTGGTGATGCCGCCGACCATGCGCGCGATGTCGACTTCCTGGTCGCCCAGTTGCCGCAGTCCGATCGGGAACCTGCCGGCTATGGTCTCCCGCCGCACCTGGCCGGAGATCACGATCATGGGGATGCTGTCGGTATAGGCGCCGAAAACCCCGTTCAGGGCGTTGATCCCGCCTGGGCCCGTGGTCACGTTCAGCACCGCGGGTTTGCCGCCCAGTCGCGCATAGGCCTCCGCCGCCATAGCGCAGCCCTGCTCGTGGTGCAGGCACACGCAGGTCAGGTCCTTTTGCCGTCCGAAGGCGTCGTTCAGGTGCATCGCCCCGCCGCCGGTCACCAGGAACACATGTTCCAGGCCCGCGGCGGCGAGACGGTTGGCTATGTAGTCGGCGACACGCATGAGTGGTCAATTGCCCTCGGTTTAGTCGGGAAGTGCATGCCGCGGGGCCCGCCGTCGCCAATATCGCGGCCGGTGGGCCCGAGGCCGGCTTTTGGCGTCAGCTCGCGGCGCGCTTGCGCGCCTCGGCGCTGCCAGCTGGCACGCCGCGGGTGTCTATGATGCGGCGCAGCTCAAGATTCTCCGCGTAGTGGCAGTCGAGTTCACGGATGCCCACCGGATGGTCATGCACGACCGCGTTGCGAAGCACCTCTCCGCCTTCGAATTCGCGCACCGAAATCTGGCCGTGAACCAGCGGCACCGAGAAATAGACGTCCCCGTCGGTGAGCACATGGCCGGCGGGCAGGTCGCGCTTGAAATAGACGCCGCGGACCAGCTGGTCGAGGTATTCCACCTCCTTGCCGGGCGGTTCGCGCTTCGCGTTGGCCGGCGCGCCGCACATGGCCCTGGCCTTGTGGAAAGCCTTGAACCATTCGTCCGCCTGATGCGGCAGGGTGCAATAGGGCGATACGGCCACCCCGTCGTGGTCGATGTCGATATGCCGTTCGAATGTGCGCGCGCCCTTCGCGTACGCGATCAGCATGGAATTCGACCAGTCGGTCATTTCGTGGGTCGAGAAGCCGATGGTGGTGTCCGGGTACCGCGCGCGCAGAAAGTCGATCTGATTCAATTCCAGCTCATCGTCCTGGCTGGGGTAGATCGAGACGCAGTGATTGAGGGCGAACGGCACCCCCTTCTCGCCGAAGAACGCCACCAGGTGATCCAGGTCGCGCAGGGTCGAGCCGCCGCTGGAAGCGATCACGGGGCGGCCGGCGTCGGCGATCTTGCGCAGCAGCGCGCGGTCGCGGATGTCCGAGCTGGCGATCTTGATGAAGGGCAGGTCGAACTCGACGCATTTGTCGACCGACGCCTCGTCGAACGGCGTCGCCATCGGAATCATGCCCTCGTCGCGCACGGCCTGGACCAGCTTGCCAAGGTCGGACCACGAGAGCTCGGTCGCGGCGGTCTTCTTGATGTAGCGAACGTCGTCGCGCGTGCGGTGCGCCTTGTGGATGAACGACGGCACGTCGCGGAACTGCAGTTTCAGGGCGGCGCGCACCTGGTTGCGGCGAACCACCTCGGCGAAATCGCGGATAATCTTCAGGCCACGGTCGACCTGACCCCAATGATTATTGGCGAGTTCGAGAACAAATAGGTCATCGAAGATCGACTGCGGGGTTTGGCTGTTGTTCAACAAATCTCTCGCTCACTCTGCCGGTTTTAGTCCGGCTTTACCGGATGGCGGGCCCGAATGCCGCCGCCTATGCCCGCCTTCCAGCCCGCATTATCCGTCCGGCGCCTGTTGATCCCTTAAAACAACAGTTTGGAACCGTTCGCAACACCGCAACCTCAAAACGTCCAACGGCCCAGGAACGCGCACGTCGGACCCAGGCGTCGCCCCTTGCATATAGCGCCAAGAGGCAAACGCAACCTATCGCCTGCGACAATCTGTCGGAAAGCCATGGATCCGGCAGACGGGCGTTACGACCCAATGACGCGGTTCGATGGCGAATACATGACGTTCAAGCCGCGCCGCGTCGCGGCCGCAACGTCTGGTTTTGCCTATCCGACCATGAGCGGGTAATTCAACCCTCGCGCTCGATCGCCGGTCGCCGTCGGGCCAGACGCCCCTGATGCGGGTCCGGCCTCGCGCGCGGCGTGCGGCTTGGGGTCGATGGATGAGACGACCGATTTTAAACACATTCGGCCTTGCCGCCGGAGCCCTGCTGGGGGCCGTCGCCGGTTCGGCGGCCTGGGCCGAACCTGCCGGCCCAGCCACGGACGCGGCGAAGGGGGGCGCGCCCGCCGCCGCGTCTTTCGGCCCATGGCTCGACGCCGTCACCTTTTCCGGACGCATCGAGGCGGGCGCGACGGCGAACGCGGCCGCGCCCGCCAACGGAATCAACTTCGGCCAGCTGACCACCGACAAGTCCAATCAGCTGATCCTCAATCAGTTCGCCCTGGCCTTCGAGCGCGCGCCCAGCCTGACGACGTCAGCCGTCGACTTCGGTTTTCGCGTTTCGGGGATGTACGGCGCCGACTCCCGCTACACGCACTTCCTGGGTCTGGGCGATCAGGGCACCACCAACCGCAACGCCTTCGATCTCGTTGAGGCGAACCTGGCCGCCCATGTCGCGGCCATCGCGCCGGGCGGGGTCGATGTGCGCGCCGGCCTGATGGTCTCGCCGATGGGGTACGAGCGGCTCGATCCCACCCAGGATTTTTTCTATTCGAAATCCTACATCTACGATTTCGGCCTGCCGCGGAAACACGTCGGCGTGCTGACCACCACCCACGTCAATCCGTTGCTGGATCTCTATCTGGGGTACGACACCGGCGTGAACACCTCCGTGGGGCCGGGCGGCGGCTACAATGACGCGAGCCCGCACGTTCTTGGCGGGTTCGGCCTCGATCTGCCGGGACTCAATATTCAGGCCCTGGCCCACGTCGGGCCCGAGGACCGTCCCGATCAACTGCCCGCCGGCGTCGGCCCCCACGGCCAGCTGCGCTATATCGGCGATGTGGTCGCCCGCTGGCGCATCGGCGAGCGCCTGACCTCCATCACCGAGTTCAACTACATTCGCGACGACGGCCTGCGCGCCCATGCGGGCGGCGTGGCCGAATATCTGACCTATGTCGTCGGTCCCCGCCTCTCCGTCGGCGCCCGCGTCGAGGCGTGGCGCGACGCGCAGGGGGCCTTCGTCGCCGGCTACCCCGCCAATCTCGACTATCTGGATGTCGAGGAGGGTCTGCCCAATCACGCCTATCGCGTCGGGGCGGCCACCTATGGCGCCCTGACTCTCGGCCTGAACTATCGTCCCGGCCGCCTGGCGCCCGGCTTCAGCGGCCCGGCGGATTCGCCCTTCGGCCCGCTGACGATCCGTCCGGAGATCCGCTACGACCGCGCCCTCGCGGGTCGCGCGCCATTCGGCTCGGGCTCGGGCGCGTCAAAGGATCAGGTCACCCTGGGCGTCGACGTGGTCGTACCCCTGACGTTCCAGCGCCCGTCCGCGGGCGAGGCGCGCGAGACGGCTCTGCCGGTCAGCGAAGCCGAGGTCGGCGCGCCGATGGCGGCCACCCGGTCCGCCGCCGCCGACCCCGGCCCGATCACGCCCCACCGTCAGGGTGAAGCCTTTGTTGACCGCGCCGCTGCGACCTGGACGCTCGGCGCCGGCCAGCTGAGCGCCATGAACGCCGCCGGCGTCGCCGATCTGGCCGCCCTCGACACGCGCCTGACCATTGCTCCGTCGGCGTCCGACACCGGCGGTCTGACCACCGCCCTGCGGGGCCTGGCCGACGCCCACCTCGACCGCGGCCAGACCCCCGGCGTCGACGTCGTCATCGACGGCGTCCGCCTGGACGCCGGCGCCGCCCAGCTTTTCGATCCCTGGGACGCCGCCCAGGTCTCCGTCGTCGCCGGCCCGGCGGGGGTGGCCCGGGGCGACGGCGCGGTAGCCGGAGCGGTCCTGATCGAACGCCCCAGACCCACCCGCGCCTGGGGCCTGGATCTCGCCTACAGCCTGGAGCAGGGCTTTCACGCCAACACCGAAAAGGCCCTCTTCAACGCGCCCGTCGGCCGGAGCGCCGGCCTCAGCCTCTATGTGGACCACGAAAAACGCGGCGGTCACCTCACCAACATCGCCACCGGCGACGGCCTCTATGGCGGCGATGACGTCACCAAGGCCAACCTCCAGTTCGACTGGACGGTGAGCCCGGCGTTCGAGGTCAACCTTGCCGTCACCCTGGCGCACGAGGACGGCCAGGGCGCGCCCTGGTCCCTGGGCGATTCGCTGGCCGCCGCCCTGGGCGGCGCCGCCTTGACCGCGAAACAGCCTGGCCTGACTTTCAACGCCTATGGTTCGCCCTATCTGCCGGGCCGCACGACGCCGCTGGGCCCCTGGCAGAGCGCCAATGATTTCCCCGATCGAAGCCGCCTGACCGAGCAGGTCTATGCCCTGACCATGGCTTATGACGCCGGCTGGGCCAGGCTGAATTCCACCACCGCCTATGTTCATGAAGACGACCGCGCGGCCCAGGATCTCGATGGCGGCTGCGCGCTCACCGATCTTGGCGGCGTTCCCTGCCAGGTCCTGGCCAATCCGCTGGCGGGCTACCTTCACGCCACGCGCGCCCAGGCGTCGCGCCGTTTCGCCCAGGATCTGACCGCGACCCACGAATTCGCCGGCGCCGCCACCCTTACCGGCGGCTTCAGCTATGCCCACGATGAGGAGAGCGCCAGTCAGGCCGTGGCGTCGGGCCAGGCCGCCCCCCAGCCCGGCGCGCCGACCAGCTTGCAGAGTTACCGCCAGACCCGCCGCTCGGTTTCCGGCTTCGCCAGCCTTGTCGTGAACCTCACCGACCGTCTCAGTCTGACCGGCGGCCTGCGTTACATCGACGACCAGACCAGCTTCCAGCAGGCCGTCGCCCTGTCCACGACCCCATCGGCGCCTCTGGCCGCCTCAGCCGGCGCGCGCGACGACAAGCGTCTGCTGAGCGATATCTCCATCGCCTATCGACTGGATGAGGCGAGCCGCCTCTACGCCAGCCGGTCCAGCGGCTTTCGCCCTGGTGGTTTGTCCTTCCAGAGCGCGCTTTCAGAGCAGAGTCCCGGCCAGGCCAACTACGATCCGGCCCGGCCGAGCGCGAGCTACGGCGCCTTCAACGCCGAAACCGACGACTCCTACGAGGTCGGCGCGACCAGCGAGGTCTTCAATCGCCAGCTCCGCGCCTCGGTCGATGGGTTCTGGACCCTCGATCACAACCGGCAGGTCTCCCAGACCGTGCTCACACCCGGCTATGCTCCGGGCTTCGAGACCTACATCGTCAATCTGCCCAGGGTGGACATCAAAGGCGTCGAGGCCAGGCTCGACTATCGACCCGCCCAGATCCCCGGCCTCGACGTCTTCGGCGAAGGCGCCTATCAGCACGCCCGCATCGCCGATGGCCGCGTGCCGGCGGCGGAGGCCGCGGTGAACGGCTCCGCCCTGGCCGGGTCTGGAGCCTCAGGCGCCCAGTTCGACCTGACGGGCGCGCCCCTGGAGCGGTCGCCAACCCTGACCTTCGCCCTGCGCGCCGACTACACCCGCCCGCTGGGGCCAGGCCTGGCCGACTTCAACGTCGGCTATCGCTGGACCGGCCGCCAGGCCTTGGCCATCACGGCGGGGCAGGGCGACTACCAACCGGCGTACGGGCTGCTGGATGTGTCACTTAGCTACCGGCGCAGCTTCTACCGCATCATGGTGACGGCCCGGAATATCCTCAATCACGTCTACCTCACCGACGCGGCGTCCAGCCTGTTCATTCACCAGTGGGGTGAGCCGCGGACGGTGAGCGTGGGGCTGGAGGCGCGGTTTTGAGGGTGTAAACGCCTAACAGCTCATTTACCATCGTGGGCACAAATAGAAATCTCGTGCTGGAAGGTGTAATATTTTCCTGCGAGAACATTTGTGAATCGCGCAATCATCTGCGCATCGCATTGAGTGCTTCACTTGTCCTCGCGTGAACGATTGCGCCCAAATGCTGGAACTAGTCTTGTGCTTTGCGCAGACAAATTCCTGTCACTGCACTTCTAATCGCGCGCGAACAAATATATTTAACACGAGGCCAATAAGCGTAAGAATCGCAGCCCAAGCGGCAGCGTACCACATGTTATGGTAGGCAACTATAAACTCACCGAAATAGCCCTGCCTCATCCATTCAAAACAATGGATAAAAGGCAAATATAGAACCCAATATCTCGCCTGTGCTGGCAAAGATGATGCCATGAAGAACGCCCCAGACAGCGGGACAATGATATATGTCAATACCTGCACAAAACGTTCGACAAATTCGAACATTGTTCCTAAAGTTCCCATTATCAATGCTAGCCCGAAAGAAAGCCAAGATAACGTTAACCACCCACCAACCACCATTAAAATTTCATGAGGCGGGGCTGCGATGTTCAATAGAACCATCGCGGATAAAATCGAAATATACGCAAGCGTTATGCCGAAGAATTCAATCCCGAAGCGAGCAACATATAAATGCAGTGTATTAATATACCGGTGATAAAGTAGCGCCTCATTGACGCGTACGGCGCTAACTGTAAAACCCACCGTCTGTCTGACCAAAATAATAGGCAAATAACCCGTCACTGTAAATGGGACGATCGGTATGCCGTTCTCAAACGGAGGTTTAATCGTCGCCCAAAGCGTTGAAACAGCGCTCGCGAAGATAATAGGTTCAGCTATAACCCAAAGAAACCCGATGTCGTCCCGACCATAACGGGTGCTGAGTTCGCGCATTAAGAGCGCCCAAATGATCCTGGCATGATGCAGCGAGCTTCGAAAAAGCGAGCGCGAGCGCTCAAGGACGCGAGAAGCCATTCTCTAAGGGCTAACGCACGAGCCGGAGAAAGCAAGCCTTTTGTGGGCGAGGAGCACCAACCTCGTCCGTTGACAAACGGGCGTTACGGTTTCCATTAAGGGCTTACAAGTGCCCACTCGACGGACCTCAGGAGCGTATCATGCCGTGGCCCAAGCTCGAAATCCCGAAAATACGACGCCGCGGCTCACCCGTCGTCGGCAAGTCACCTGTGCTAGTCGCGGCCGGAGACGCGTCACGAGATTCCGGCGATTGGCAATCCGCCGTTGCGTTTTATCGTCTCCATCTAAAGGCGGTCCCTCAGGACTTTCCCATCCAAGTGCAACTCGGCCACGCTATGAAGGAATCTGGGGATTTGGAGGGTGCCCGAGAGGTTTACTTGAGCGCTCTTGCGGGTCACGAGCAAGATTCTGACCTTTGGTTAAGCCTGGGGCACGTAAGCAAACTGATAGGCGATCAAGATCAGGCCGTAGCATGCTACCGAAAGAGCGCTGAGATCGACAAAAATAGCCACGCGGTGGATGAGTTGGCACGCATGGGAAAAGGCCTTTTCCCACCTGGCCAAAATTCAACCCATACAGAGCCAGTTACCCTAGCTGATGTCGCGCGAGGTTGGGCCGGCGTTAAACTAATACGATCCCACGAGGTTGGTTTGGATCGTTTAGGTAGAGAGTTGTACTGTAAATCAGATGATCCGTGGATCCAATTCGAATTGGACCGTGGCGTGTCTATTAACAATGAATTGGTGGTCGTCGAGTTTTATCTAACTCCGCTTTCTCCGGGTTATCCCGCGAGCCAGTATATCTACCTCGATTATGGATGTGGCATCTCCGAAAAGACTAAAATTAAAATTAAATCAAATCAGGGTGTCGGATTTGCATTGATAATAAATCCGGCCGAATTGAAATCGGTAAGATGGGATCTAGATAATAAGAAAAATACAATGTTGAGCCCCACCATAAAATGCGTGACTATAGATCAGTTCCGTCACGGCCTCTCGCAGCGTAAAATTGCAGAGGAGGTACGCACTGACATAGAAGCGCGCATCTCCCTCGGTCTGAAATTTACTGAGAAGGGCGCGCATGAGCGTGTAGATAGTCGGGCGGTCACCAAAGCCCTCAATTCCGACTCGATTGACGATCAGTACACCAACTGGATACTCCTGCATGAACACGTAGGAGCAAACGAATTTCAAATCATTAAGAATCGAGACGAAAATCTCAAATACAAACCGAGTTTTTCTTTCATTGTGCCTACATATAACACGCCCGTTAAATATCTCTGCGAGTGTATTGATGCCCTTCTGAACCAGACATACCCCCATTTTGAAATTTGCATAGCGGATGATTGCTCAACGAGCACTGAAATGCGGAGTATTCTGCGGGGGTATGCAAGGCATCATGACAATATAAAATTAGTTGAAAGAATCAAAAATGGCCACATCTCCGCCTGTTCCAATAGTGCGATAGAGATCAGTAACGGGGAATTTTTGGTATTGGTGGATCATGATGATGTAATACCGCCGTATGCGCTATCTGTAGTGGCGCATTATTTGGAATATCACCGAGCGGCGGATATTTTATTTTCAGATGAAGATAAGATTGACGAAAATGGTTCACGATACGACCCTTATTTTAAAGGAAGATTTAATAAATTCCTGATGTACGGGCACAATATGGTATCTCATCTTGGCGTTTATCGTCGCGAATTGGTCGTTTCGGTGGGCGGTTTTCGCCTGGGACTCGAGGGGAGCCAGGACTACGATCTGTTTTTGCGGTGCTACGAGAGAACGTCGGATGAAAATGTAATTCATATTCCGCATGTGTTGTACCATTGGCGAGCTATAGCGGGGTCAACTGCCGTTTCGGCTGATCAAAAAGGTTATGCCGTGGTCGCGGCGAGGGATGCAATCAATGGCCACTTCGAGCGGACGGGTGCGCCGCTAAGGTCTATATTTGGCCGTGACCCAGGTGTGACCGAAGTGATGTGCGCGGTTCAGCCGCGAGATACCGTATCAGTTATTATTCCCACGCGCGATGGCGTTGATCTATTAAAGCCTTGTTTGGAGTCAATCCTGCGTTCAGAGGACCCCAATATCGAAATAATAGTGGTCGACAATCAGACGAAGGACAAAAAGACCTTGTCTTATTTGAATTCAATTCAAAGTGTTCCTGGTGTCAGGTTGCTGAAATATGACCATGAGTTCAACTTCAGCGATATCAATAATGTTGCGGCCAAGCATGCAAAGGGTAATATTTTATGCTTTCTTAACAATGATACAGAGGTCATCAGTGCTGAATGGTTAATTAGGGCGCGCACGTTGTTAAGTATGAGTGATGTTGGTGTAGTGGGAGCTAGATTGCTTTACCCGGATGGGTCGTTGCAACATTTTGGAGTGATCGTTGGAGGTGGGGAACACAGAGTAGCCGCGCATGCCCATTTCGGTCTGGCGGACGCTGCAACCGGCTATTTCAGCAAGGGGCGCCTGTTGCAGGAGGTGTCGGCTGTAACAGCTGCATGTTTATTCGTTAGGAGGGGGGTTTTTCTGGAAGTCGGTGGGTTTGAATCGGATTTACCTGTAGCGTACAACGACGTTGATCTGTGCTTGAAGGTGCGGAATGCAGGTTATAGAATCGTTTGTGACCCGGAAATTAAGTTGTATCACAAGGAAAGCAAGACTCGTGGCAGTGACGGGGGCGGACGGAACAGGGCGCGTTTAGACGTCGAGGCGGCTTGGATGCGGGCAAGGTGGGGTGAGATTTTGGATGTGGGTGATCCATTCTATTCGCCATATCATCGGCTCGACCGTGCGGACCACAGTCTCGCGCCAGTGCCCCGAGCAGATTGGCCTTGGCGCCTGTTGGTGCCTATTCGGTAACATGTCGCTTGGGCCTTCGATCTAGCGCGTTCGGTCGACGGCTTCGGAGTCAGTTCGGCTATGATTATATCTGACTTCAGCGAGCAGGGGCGGGGGGCGTCGGCGTGGGCCGTCGCCCCAGCTAATGGTCGGAGGTGCTGACGGAGGACTTTGTGCTTATCGGCGAATATTATTTTGCGATTGGCGCGATATAAGACCGCGCGTGACGATTTGGGTTGGTCAGTTTTCGCGATGCCTTCCTGCTGCATCATTTGAGTTTAAACGGTAACAGGAAGGCTGCGCTCTGTTTTAACGTAGGCATAGTTTGAGAGATGTTGCGCGATGAGATGTTACGATAGCAAGCATGGGGGAATATATGACGGTATTGTATCAGCAGATGTGGTTGCCCCGTGATGTAATGCTGTGATGGGTTATTTGTAAGCACGTGGACAGCGTGGATTGAATTGCCACGAAAGGACATGGCCTCGTCATCTAATAAGTGGGTAGAAGATCATTATGCGGAGAAATGTTATTTGAATATATTTTGGTAGAATGCGTGTGAAAATGTGGGATGCGGAGTTTATGCAATTCGGTGCCCGACCGAAATAGTCCGGTTTAGGGTAACTGGCAATGTCAGGCGAGACACCGACAGGAAGTCCAAATGCGAGATGTCCCGTTATCGCGGGAAATTATTGTTTTTACAGTGCAAGGGCGCATAAGGTGTTTGGTCGAAAGAAAAATGATGATCAACCAACCGTAACGGCTCTATTTGAGGTGTTGCGGATAGCGGATGACTGCAGAGATCGAGGGGAGTTTTCTGAAGCGGCACGCCGCTATGCGACGGCTGTTCAAATGGCTCCGGAACGAACAGACATCCGCGTGCAGCTGGCCAACATGCTGAAGGACGCCGGTGCGCTCGTGGAAGCTGAAGAGTGCTATGCGACCGCTTTGTTACAGAGGCCCGATGACGCTGATATCCATTTACAAATGGGGCATGTCCTTAAGCTACGTGGGCGCCGGGCACTCGCTTTGGCGTCTTATCGCAGAGCGTTGGATATCGATCCAAATTTGCCTGCGGCTCGGTCAGAATTGGCGGCCGCGGGGGACCCTGAGGCACAACTGCGGGTCTATGAGGATCAGATGCGGGAGGGTGGCGTTGAAGCATTGATGTCAATTAGGCACTTATTGGATAGAATGTCGGAACAAATAACTGCTATTCGGAGAAGCCTTCCCGGCGCGGAAGGTACCGTGGCATGGCCAGTTGATGCGTATTCAGATTTACGTCGCCTTTTCGACTGTCCTTCGCCAGGACTCGCCACCCCGCGTGTTTCGATCGAGGTAATATTGCCGGCTGATCGAGAGCCGCCGGACGTTTTGTTTGCACAGCTCAATGGTATTCTTAACCAGGTGCACGAAACATGGTCTCTGCGGGTGATAGGTAGGGATTTGGAAAAGCGTGCCGCTGTCGAACGGGTCGCGGTGAGGGATCCGCGGGTTAGATGGGTAGATGCCGATGCGGAAATTAGCGCTGCACGTTCCGAATGGCGCTGCATGCGTGAATCGGAAGCCGATTGGACGCTGTTGGTCTCGGAAGGCGCCCTTTTGCATCCCCAAGCCTTAGCCTGGGTGGCCGCCGTTGGCGCTCGCACGAAGGCTCAGGCAGTTTATTTTGACGAGGAATACGGGGAGCCAAATGACTGGTCCGGCAAGTTAACATTTTATCCAAGACAAATTGCCGATGCGGACTCGATCCTGGAGGCGAACGTCTGTGGGGAATCAATCGCGATTGCGCGGGAGGTGATTGGCGAAATGGCTGAGTGGGATGATGCTCCGTCGATTTCAGCCGCGCGGAGATTTCTGGTGTTGGGGCTGATACGGAAGTGGCGTGTCATGCACGTACCTCTTCCTCTGGTGCGGATGATTGAACTCCCAACCCGTGATCCCGCGAAATGTTTGCTTGACCAAGGCGCTGCAGTTCGAGCTTTTCTTTCTGGCTCCAGCGATGCCGACGTCGCTCCAGCAAACTGGTCTCCCGGTGTGCTGCGCGTGTTGCGTATGCCCAGTGACCGGTTCGCTCGTATCGCGGTGATTGTTCCGACAAGGGACAACGCGCAAGATTTAAAGGCCTTTGTTGAGAGTCTTGTTACGTTAGCATACGTGCCGGAAGCCATATCTATTTTTGTGTTGGACAATGGCCGGGGGGAGGAGCGAGGTGATATTGTCGATTCACTAGCGAGGTTCGGAAATGTGTCAGTTGCGGTAGTTGATGAGCCGTTTAATTGGTCACGATTTAATAATATCGCCGCCAATCGGATTGACGATCCTATTTTAGTGTTTGCAAACGATGACATGTTGATGCTTACGGAAGGTTGGGATGAGGTGGTTCGCTCCCTTGCGGAACGGCGAGATGTTGGCGCGATGGGGGCACGTCTCCTATATCCCGACAATACTATTCAGCACGCGGGTATTCTATTTGACTGGAGGGGCTCTGTTATACACGACGGACTTTATCGGGCCGCGACGGAAGCGGGGCCTGGCCAGCGTTGGCACGTGAGCCGGTCAGTTAGTGCGGTTACTGGTGCTTTTCTGGTCACGCGCCGATTAGATTTTCTAGCGGTAGGTGGCTTTGATGAGACCCACTTGGCAATCTCGTACAGTGACGTGGACTATTGTCTTAAGCAAAGAGCTGCGGGACGTCGCGTGTTGTGGACTCCGATGATTAGCCTCTATCATCATGAGTCTAAGACGCGGGGTTTTGACTATCTTTCTCCGGCCAAAGCGGCGCGTGATAAGCAAGAGAGAAAGGTCCTTGAGGAGCGCTGGCCAGATGAATTAATGATGGAACCTAGCCTACATCCATTTTGGCAACAGGCTACCTTGCCTCACCGTCTTTTGGCGATCCCATCGCGAGAGAAAATTTGGGGCTACATTGATCGAGCGGCGCTGGCCGACCCGTGGTGCGTGGGTATATCGCACCGACAATGAGTGCATGTTTTCTAACAGTTTTCTGCAATCGACCTGCCGAATGCGCGAAGGTCAAGAGTTGGTCGGCTATGGTTTGCCTAATTATCGGTCTTTTGGAATAGACGCTTCGCTCACCAAATGTCTAAGTGAAATATAGATACTGGTACATTCGGTGCGTTTAAGTATAGTGAACGCTCGGGACTTCTCATATCCATATTGAAGTTATAGACATCATGAAGCGGGCGCAAAGTGTTCATTCAGGTTGTGTATTTATGCCACTTGATCGGTTTGACAAATAAAGAATATGGTCCTCGGTATTTTTCGACGTTAATAGTTCTCCTTTGCTTCTATCCACGGTGCTACAGCTGAATTCTACGGTTCTGAGTGTTGGGTAGACGGACAGTATTTGATCCAAAAGTGCCTCGGGATTTTGGCAGCGTCCGGAGTTGAATTCCAGGATGATATCAGGCTGGTCCCTGACAATTATTGGCCAGAAGCCCTGCATGACTGATTCTTCCGCGCCTTCCACGTCGATTTTAGCGAAATCCACCCGCGGCCACTCCGCTAATGCGCTCGCCAAGGTGGTGGTCGCAACGCGAACAATGTCGGTTGGCGCATGGGTTTGGGCTTCCTCTTCAGTGACAAGCCGTGAATTTTTTGGCTCATTGGGTGGCATAAACAGTGTGGTGACGTCGCCCTCCTTAGCCGACGCGGCCTTCTGCAGTATCGTGGTCCTGTTGCTGAAACCGTTGATCGCCACAGACCGCCTTAACAACGTAAACATGTTGGGGTTGGGTTCGAACGCTGCGACGCATCCATTTTGGCCGACTAAATCAGCTAATAGTAAAGTGTAATAGCCGTGGTTAGCCCCTACGTCGACGACAGACCAGTTTTCTTGGACCGTCCTCGCTATAAAAATTGTGATCCACGGTTCCCAGAACCCGTCCATGATCACATTGGCGGAAAAGCCGACATCGCGCGTGTCAAGAAACAACTTGTAGCGCCCAAGTACCCGGCAAAGTGCGGTCGAGTTGCCCATATAGACAGGTGAAGTGAGCGCCCGTGTGCGCCGCTCGAGATCCCAGCGATCAATCACGGGCAGCTCATGCCGACCGATAATGTCAACAGTATTGTTGCTCAATATGCTCACTCCAACGGTAAATATCGGTCGCGCTAGCTGATCGAGCGCAGATCCGTTGATTGGGATCTAGGTGACCACCAACTGGGTGGCTGGTGGGTGCGTTTGAATCCCAGGTATCGCCCGGACGCAGAGGTTGAAATTCATTCGCCGCTCAATTCCGACGACTGTGCGGCTATCCGTGCGCCGCGGAATTGGAACTCTCCGTCAAACGCGGCTCGCATCAAACGTACCCGCACCTCAATTGAAGTTGGTTCAATGAGTGAAATTGTCAGTGGAATTTTATAGTTTCCTGCCCTCGTGGGCCGGATACAAACGGAATTTAACGTGCTTTCGGCGCTGACCTCAATCCAATAATCCCGATTTGTTGCCGCATCGGATACTCGGAAGCCCGCTGTCAATATCCAGGTGCCGGCAGGGAGCTTTCGATAGGGACCGAGCACCAACCAGCGGGCCGGTCCCGTCAAGTCTATGATCTCCGGACAGGCTGGGTGTCCCGTGTCGGTCGAATCCCATCGCTCGGTTAGGAAATTTTCGCGGCCCCACCAGAGCTCTCCTGTATCGCCGGCAACGGAGGTGGTTTGACATCCGTCTCTTGTTTCGGCCACTTTAGAAAGATTTCACGTTGTCTGCGTCGAGTGGCTCGTCGCTGTAATATAAATTTGCGTCTTGGCTGCTTAGGGTTTCAGTCGAATGCGAATGATCCCATATCGACGCGTAGATATCAATTGCTAAATCTATATTGTTAAACAACTTGGCTTTTCCCCTATCTATAACGATTCCACCGTTGCAATGTCTTTTGAGAAAACCTAGATCGTGTGAAGCGATGACAAAAGCGCGGTCGCGGCGATGTTCGAACAATTCCCGCTCACTCTTTTCGTGGAATAGGGCATCGCCGACCGAGATCACCTCGTCGATGAGATAACAGTCGAATTCTATGGCGATTGACAGTCCAAACGCCAAGCGGGCGCGCATACCCGCTGAGTAGTATTTCACCGGCATCGTGAGCGCCTCTCCCAACTCTGCGAAATCGTCCACGCGCCTGATGAGTGGGCCCTCATCACGCTGATAGATGCGCGCAAGAAAGCGAATGTTGTCTAGGCCGGTCATGCCACCTTGAAACGCGCCTCCAAATCCCAGCGGCCACGAGCATGTCATGCCCCAGCGAATGTCTCCAGCCGTCGGTCCGATGACACCGCCAAGGAGCTTGATTAATGTGGATTTGCCCTGGCCGTTGCGGCCTAGCAGCGCCAAGCGTCCGTCGCGCGGCAGCTCGAATGACAGATCGCTGAACAGCGTGCGCGGTCGGCCATTCAGCAGATAGCGTTTGGTCAGGCCATTTACCCTAAGCATAAACGAGGTTCACGATCATCGCTGGTTGTGCTCTCGCAGGCCCGCCGCGAACAGCGCGATCGTCGAGTAGGCCACAAGACAGCCCACGACAATCCGCAAGATTGAAAGCAACCTCTTCGGCTCAGTCGCCTTGTCAGGCGCATTCGGCGCCACGATGCGTTCCAGGTACTGTTGCTTCTTCCGCTCCTCAACCCGTGCGGATTCGAGCGTCGCCACGGCGACCTCCAGCGACTTGACGGCAATATCGCGTTCCAAGGTCAGCCGTTCATATTCGCCCACCTTGGGCGCTAGGGAGTCGTTTTCACCGGCGGTGCGCGTCCGCTCGGCTTCGAGTTGGGCATTGTACGCTGTGATCTGTTTGTCGAGCACCGATATCTGTGGGCTCTCAGGAGCCGACGCCGCCAGTCCCGCGCGTTCGGCGCGCAAGGTGGCGACCTGGAGTTGCAGCTTGCTGAGTAGATCTATCCCGGCCAGCGAAGATCGGTCGGGATCGATCAGGCGTTCACGATTGCGAAAGCTGGTCAGCTCCGTCTGGGCCGCCGCGCCCCGCGTTTCGGCGTCCAATACCTGCCGTTGGGCCTGGCTCACGGCATCTGCCATTGAGCGATCGTTGAGGCGGTTGATCAGGGTTTCGCCATCGTCGAGCAGAGCATTGGCGATTCTCTGGGCGTCGTCCGCACGAAAGGCCGTCACTCGCAGTGTGCTGATGCCGGTCTGGGAGTCATAGCCCACGGTCACGTAACGTTTGTAACTCTCGAACAGATTTTCAAAGCTTTGGCCTTCGAACGGGCGCGGAAACCGCATCAGGAAATCGGCTTCCGGCCTGTTCATAACGGTGCGCAGGCCGTCGCGTTTGGCAAGCGTCATAACCGCGTCACGGGAGACCATATAGGCTTGCACTTCAAACGCGTCGGTGGCGCTCCCGCCGCCGGACACGCCGACGCTCTGCAGGATCGATCCCAGTCCGACGGGCGCCTGTTGGCCGTGCGCCCGCACGACGAAATGAGCTTCGGAAACATAGAGCGGCGCGGCAATCGCTAGATAGTAGAGGGTCGTAAGCAGCGACGGGATCGCGACCATGATGACGAACAGCCAGGGGATCCGGGTCTGCCAGGGTCGAGCCGATCCACGTGGCGAGGAGATGTCGTCGTCGTCCGCATGAAATCCGGACGCGCGTTCATAGTTCATACGCTACCTCATACGGGCAAGCCGCGCGCGCATTGGCCGATCTTCGTCGCCAGCAAATCCCGCGCCTTGCGCCCTTGACGTCCTCCTGGACGCCAAAGGCGCCTTTTCCCCCGATGGAGGCCAAAGTGCAACCCGCTAGCGGTGCGCGCCATATCGGGGGGCGGTCGGATTTGGTTCCGGGTTCGGCCAGTGTTAGGGATCGTGAAACGGTCGAATCCACGCCGTGAGTTCGTTCCGAGCGGTCGACAAGAGTATTTAGAGGTCTGTGTTGCGTTCTGGCTTGGTCCTGCTCAGCGTTCTCGCCCTGTCCGCTTGCGGCTCCCTTCCGGAGGACGGTCCATCGACGGGCGCGGTCAACGACGGCGCCCGTAAGCACATCAATCCGTCCTATGCGCTCGTCGACCTCGACTATGCGGCGACGCAGCAGATCGCCACCCACCCCCCCCAGGCCCTGGTTGGGCTGGCCAGGGACGCCAGCGACGCGCCCACCGATCTCATTGCCGAAGGCGATGTGCTCGGGGTCACGATCTTCGAGGCGCAGCCCAGCCTCTTTGGCCGAACCCCGAGTTCCGCCGTGGGGTTCAATGCGGTCGGCGATCAGCAAACCCTTCCGCGCGCCGTTGTCGACAGCGCTGGGAATCTGGCCGTCCCCTTCGCCGGGCCCGTGCATGTGGCCGGTCTTCGACCGAGCGACGCCGCCGAGGCGATCCGGCGATCCCTTCGCGGGCGCTCCGTCGGTCCCCAGGTCACGGTCAGCGTTTTGGAAAGCAAGGCAAATTCCGTCACCGTTATCGGTCAGGTGCGCGCCGCCGGCCATTTTCCGATCACCCCCCACAACGATCGCCTGCTCGATGTGATCGCCTCGGCGGGCGGGCCGACGAAGCCGCCGGCCGATCTGGCGGTGGTCGTGTTCCGCGGCGCGGTGAGCGCCGAAGCGCCGCTGTCCCTCGTCATCAACGATCCGGCGCAGAATATCCGGTTGGCGCCACAGGATCAGATCCGGGTGCTCGACCGGCCGCGAAAGTACAACACCTTCGGCGCCGTGGCCCGCGCCGCGCAGACGCCGATTGAGGACGACACCCTCACTCTGGCCGGCGCGCTCAGCCGCGCGGGGGGCCTCGATACCTATTCCGCCAATGCCGCCGAGGTCATGCTTTTCAGATTCGAGCGGCCTGAAGTGGCGCGCGCCCTGGGTGTCAATCTGCCCGTGGCGGCCAAGGGGGTCCCGATCATCTACCGCCTTAATTTGCGCAAGCCTGACGGTTTTTTCATCGCCAACAATTTCAACATGCAGGCGGATGATATCCTCTATACGCCGAGGTCCGGCCTGACCGAAACCAACAAATTCCTCACACTTATCAATAATGTAACCCAGGTTGGCTACAATATAAGGGCTACCAGCCAGATTGTTCCCTGATCGGACGCGCGGGTCGGAACCGCCCGGTTTCCGGGCGCCGGCTCTTGACCCTGTCGACTTCGGATGTATCGGTAAGAGTTAAGACTTTCGGTCCGCGACCGAACCAAACTGCATCAAATGGGGGGATTGTTTTAGAGCGGCCACCGGGTCGCTGAACTGCCACGTCTCTGTATCCACCTCGCACTACGCGTAACCTTGAGTACCTTACAGTGTCCATCCTTGAACTGAAGAGTGCTGTCGGCATCGACGATAGGCCCGTCGTCGAAGAGTCTTCAAGGCGGGTCGCCAGCCATGGGCCGCGCCTGGGCGCCGGGCGGCGTTTCCTCCTCATCTGCGGACCCTTCGGCAAGTTCACATCCGCGCTTGGGCAGGCGCTTCGCCGGGAAGGCGCCGCCTGCACACGGGTCATCCTCAACGCCGGCGACATTCTCGATTGGGGCCTGGATCATACCCGCCTGTACCGCGGCGGGTTCAGCGACTTCGGCGCCTGGTTATCCAAGGTCATCGAACGCGACGGCGTGACCGACGTCATCATCTATGGCGACTCCCACCCCTATTGCGGCGCGGCCAAGCGTATCGCCGAATTCCGAGACCTTCGCCTTCACGTCCTGGAACAGGGCTATTTCCGGCCCTTCTGGGTCACGCTGGAGCGCGGCGGCGTCAATGGCAGCTCGGTCCTGCCGCGGGATCCGGATTTCTACCGCAACGCGGCGGCTTCAGCGCCCGACCCTGTGGATGTCTGGCTGCCGCCGCTCACGCCCAAGGCGGCGCGCAACATCACACTCTATCATGCCGCCCTGCTCCTCGGGGCGCCGGCGTTCAGCCGCTTTCACGAACCCTATGCCTATTCGATCCTGCACCAGGGCGTGAGCCACGTGCGCCGCTTCCTTCATCAGCGGCTGTTTCGCGCTCGGCATGCGGCGGAGCTCCGGCGGGCGCTGACCTGGGATGGGCCGATCTTTTTCGGGGTGTTGCAGCGGCCTGGCGACAGTCAGATTCGCATTCATTCGCCCTATCAGTCCGTGGCCGAATTTATCGATCAGGTCGTGGCCAGTTTCGCGGCCCACGCCCCGGCCAACGCCCGGCTGGTGTTCAAGAGCCATCCCCTCGATCATGGTATCGAGCCGCATCGCCGCTCGGCCGAGGCGGCCGCGCGCGCCTATGGCGCTCAAGGCCGGGTGTTCTTCCTCGACACCGGCGATCTGCACGCAATGGTCGAGGGGGCGGCGGGAGCGGTCACGATCAACTCCACGGCGGGCCTGTCCCTGATCGCCCAGTCGATACCCACCATCACCCTGGGCGAGGCGATCTACGACATGAAGGGCCTCACGCACCAAGGCGGCCTTGAGCGCTTCTGGGTCGCTCCGGAACGACCCGACCTGTCCCTCTACCGCGACTTCCGCAAGGTGGTGATCGCCCGCACCCAGGTGGCCGGGGCCTACGCGGACGACGAAGGTGTCCAAATGGCGGTCGGCGAAATCACCCGTCGGCTGCTGCGGTGGCGCTCTCATCCCGTACTGGCCTACTCGGCGGCGTAGGCTACTCGCTGGCGCCGGCGCTTGGGACTATTGTATTAGGCCCGCTCTCGATATGGTCGGCGCGGCAATGAGATCGACGAGCCTTAAGCGATGTGATGGCCGGGCGGGCGGCCGATGCGGTTGATACGTCAACTGCGGATGTGGGGATTCCGCCGACTGGGACTCATGAGATTCCTGTCCTCTAAGCAGCGATTCACCGAGGTCTATAGGACGGGAGAATGGAACCTCGGCGTACCTTCGGCGCCGAAGTCCGGCATTGGTTCAACCATCGACGCGACCGTTGGGGTTCGCGCGAACCTGTTCAGCGTTGTGGCGCGACTCTTCGCTGGACAATCGACCCTGCGCATAGTCGATGCGCCGTGTGGGGACATGACGTGGATGCCGCTGGCTCTAAATGCTCTGGCGGCGCAATTCGAACATGTTGACTATATCGGGCTCGACATTGTCGAAAGCGTTATCAACGAAAATCGAAGACTAAGCGGTTTCGCCAAGAACGTGTCCGTAAGGTTCGAGGTTCGTGACGTAACGCGCGAGCCAATTCCAGGATGTGATTTGGTCTTCTGCAAGGATCTCGTCAATCATTTGTTCAATCGCGATGTGGCGCGGCTGCTGCGAAATCTGAATCGGTCGGGCGCCAAATTTGCGATGATCACGTCGAACAGGGGGTGGGAGAACGTGGAACTCCCCGTGGCGAACGCCGGCGCGACACGGCATCTCGATCTTGAAGGGCCGCCGTTTCGGCTGCCGCTCCCCCTCGAACACGATGGCTATCTGGCGCTTTGGGCCCTGCCATTTGACGGGTTTGACCCCGAACCGACGCGCGAGCCAGGTCCGACACCGCGGTCGGCGGCGATGCAGAGGGAATAGCCGTCTGGCCAGCGCGGCGCCGCTAGCCGGCCTTCCATGCTGCGCCATCCGCATTGCCGGCAAGAATCCGGCGGTCCGATGGGCCAAGGTCGCCGAGTATGGGACTCAGCAAGACTCCCATCCCAATGATCGTTCAACGATCGCGAAGTGGTCTGGCCACGTAGGCGGGCTCTCGCGCACGCTCACGCCGCGGGACCTGGTGGCCGCCTCGATCGCCGCCAGCCAGGCCGGGCCATCCAGCGGATCGATCAGGTGCGCGCCCGAGGCCAGCTCTCGGTGTACGGGAATATCCGAGGCGATCACCGGCGTCCCCAGCGCCACGGCTTCGGCGACCGGCAGATTGAAGCCCTCGATGAATGACGGCGAGAGCAGAGCCCTGGCGCCCGCGATCAGACTGGCCAGCTCACGGTCGGTCAGGCCCGACGCCTCGTGAACGAACCGCCTGACCGGCGGCGAACGCTCAAGATGATCGACAATGGCCTCGGTTTCCCAGCCGCGCTGACCGGCCAGCACCAAGGGCGGAGTCGCGTCGCCCAGTCGCTCGGCCATGCGCCGCCACAGCGTGAGCAGCAGGATCAGGTTCTTGCGCGGCTCGATCGTGCCGATGCAGACGAAATAGGGTCTGGTGGATACCGGCTCGGGGTCGTGACTCAGAAACGTGGTCTCCAGACCCAGCGGCGCGGCGACCGTGTTCGGCGTGCGAAGGCTGTTCTCGCGGGCAAATCGCGCCAGATCGGCGGCCGTCGAAACCGAGTTCGTGATGACAAGGTCCGCGTGAGCCAGAACGTCGACGACACGGCGACGATGCCATGGCCCCGCGGAGGGGGAGCAGAACTCTGGATGATCGAGCGGTATGAGGTCATGCAGCATGACAACGGGCCGAACCCCGCGCGTCACCAACCGCTCAAGGAGTCGGCTCTGCTCAAGCCCGAAATGACTTACGTTGATATAGATGGCTCCCGGGCCGACAGGCTGGACGCGCAATGCGCCAAGCGTGCGCGCCGTTGCGCGCGCGTAGCGGATGGGCCTGGCCATCGGCGCGCGGCCCTGGCGAGGCGGCCGCAAACCTAGCGCGAGCGGCGAAGGGTCGGACAGCGCGGCCTTCAGCTTCGACCACGCCGCGCTGGGCCCGGACGTCCGCGCGGCGCCGCGTTCGAGGATGCGCTCTATCGCGCGCCGCGAAAGCGGCGTGGCGACGCCGCCCCAGGCGCAAACCGGGATCACGTTCACATCGGACCGCGAAAACAACCACCGGCCATAGGCCTCCGTCACGCGGTCGATGCCCGTGGGCGATACGCCCGAAGCGCGCATCAGCAGCCGCGTCGCATCGAAGAGGACGTCGACCATATCGGCCGTTAATGGAACGGCTTGTAGAGGTCGGCCAACTTTCGCCGGTAGACCTCGGGACTGAACTTCGCCGCCTGCGCCACGCCACGTCGACTAAGGTCGGCGCGCAAGTCAGCGTCGCCATCAAGCTCGCGAATGGCGCGCGCGATCGCGTGACTGTCATAAGGATCCACCAGCACGGCGGCGTCACCCGCGACCTCCGGCAATGAGCCTTCGGTGGAGGTCAATACGGGCGTCCCAAGCAGCATGGATTCGAGCACCGGCAGGCCAAAGCCTTCGTAGAGAGAGGGAAGAAGGGTGGCGCGCGCGCCGCGGATGAGGCTGACGAGCAGCGAGAATGGCAGATATTCATAGCGGCGGATCCGATCCGCGCGCCGGATCAATCCATCCTTGACGGCCTGAATCTCGACGATGTCCTCATAGAGCAGTTGGGTCTCGGCATCGTCGAGCCACGCCTTGCCGCCGACGATAATCAAAGGCGTTGCGACGCCCGAGGCGAGGTAGGCTTCGATGATGCGACCGAGATTCTTCTTGGGCTCGACGGCCCCGAAAAAGACCAGGTAGCCACGCCAGTCGAGGCCGAAGACCCCCTCGATTTCCCGGGCGACCTCGTCGTCCGATCGGTCCAGCAGGGTCTGGGGTACGCTCACTGATTGGTGTGTGACACTCACGCGATCCGGGGCGACGCCAAGGATTTGGATGATGTCGGACTTGGACGCCTCGGATACCGTGACGACCTTGTCCGCCACGGCGCACAATTTTCGCGACAACTGTAAAAACCGGCGCTTGTTGTCGAGTGTCGCGAACGGCAACCGCAAGGGAACCAGATCGTGTATCGTGTAGAGGTTGGGAACGCCCTTGGCCCGGATCGGCAGGGGGCAAGTCCAGTGCATGATGTCCGGCCCGCCAGAGCCCAGCGTCAATGGCGTCGTCGCGCCGAACATGCCGAACGTCTGGTTGGCGGCCGCGAACAGATTGCGGGCGACCCAGATGCTGTCGGCGGCGGGCGCATTCTGCGCAACCTGCCGGGTGATCACGCTCTTTGTCGTCGCGCGTAGGGGTTTGGCCGTGCGGCCAAACGCAGAGGTCAGGTTCGAGATCGATCGCCTCGACGCCGAGACCCATTCCATCCGACTCTTGGGCGGCGGCGCATCGTAGAGGGCGATCTCGTTCATCAGGTCGTCGCGGCTAGGGCCCTGTCGCGGACCGTAGATCAGACAGGTATCGTAACCGAGATTTCTCGCTTCAATATTGAGGTTCCTGGCATAGGTCGCAATACCGGAACCCTTGTGCATCGCTATATTGAACGCATCAATTCCAACTTTCGTCATTCACTGAAACCCGAATGTCTCCAAGAATTACTGCGGTCGCCAGCGTATGTGAACAAAACCATACGCCTGATACGATCAATAGCCAGGACGGTAAAGGGTTGGATCAGCCGCCGTTCTTGACGGGAAACCTCGGCGAGGTTCGCCACGCCAGTGCGGTTTCGATGATCGTCACAAGGTCCGACTGCGTCGGTGACCAGTTCAGACGCGTCCTGATCCGCGCCGGATCGGCCACCAGGCTGGCCGGATCTCCGGCGCGCCGGGCGCCAACCGCGTAAGGCGTACGCCCAGCGACCTGGTCGACCGCCTGGAGCACCTGCAGCACCGACCTGCCGATTCCTGTGCCGACATTGAAGGGCTGGAACTCGCCGCGGTCCATCGGCGCCTCCAGCGCCGCGACGTGGGCGCGGGCCAGATCGCTCACGTGGATATAGTCGCGTAGGCATGAACCGTCGGGGGTGTCGAAGTCCTGGCCGAACACCGTCAGCGGCTTGCCGGCGCCCAAGGCGGCCTCGATCGCCAGCGGGATGAGGTGCGTCTCCGGATCGTGCGCCTCGCCGATCAGGGCCGACGTGTCGGCGCCGGCGGCGTTGAAGTACCGCAGGGCCACCGCGCTGAGGCCGAACGCGCGCGCGTGGGCGGCGATCATCCATTCGCCGATCAGCTTGCTTTCGCCATAGGGGCTTGTCGGCGCCTTGGCCGCGTCCTCGGGGATCGGCGCGGCGGCGTCGGCGCCCTTGATGTCGCCGTAGACCGCGGCGCTGGAAGAGAACACCAGACGGCTGATCTCGCGGTCGGCCATGGCCGACAGGAGGGCGCCCGTCCCGCTGACATTATGGTCATAGAAGAGATCGGGCCGCGTGACAGACCGGCCGACCTCGATCAGGCCGGCGAAGTGGATGACGCCCGCCACGGCGTGCTCGGTCAGCGCCGCGCGCAGGGCCTCGCGATCCCGCACGTCGCCGACCACCAAGGGACCCCAGCGCACGGCTTCGCGTCGACCGGAACTCAGATTGTCGAAGACGACGGGGCGCCAGCCGGCCTCGGCCAGGGCCTTGGCGGTGTGAGAGCCGATGTATCCCGCTCCGCCAGTGACCAGGACAGCGCCGCGATCGGTCATATCGTGAGGTCTCCGTCGGGCCCGGTCGCGGCCCGTTCTGGCCGGTCAGATTGGTGGGATCCGCTGATTGCGGATTTTTTAGTGAGCCTACGGCCCCTTACCAAGAAGTGGCGTGATTCCGTAACGTCTCGGTTTGCTGCGCCGGCGTTCTTTCGGATCACTTCGCGGGGACGCGCTACGCATTGACATATTGCAACGATTTAGGCAAAATGCAAACCCGCGCAAACGTCCAAGCGCGCCATTTCATGTAGAGGCGTGGAGGCCGCGGATATTGCGGGCGAGGGCGCCCGCGCTCCGGGAAGTCCGTCGCGCGGTTCCGCGCAGCAGCCCTCACTCACTCACGCCAGGAGCGCGGGCGCCCTCGCCCGCAATAGGGCCTAGGCGATCCAGGCGTGACAGCGCGCGCGCCAAGGCCAACCTGCCGGACGGTGCGAAAACCGATTCGGGTTCCCAGCCTTCGTCGGGAAGAGCGGCGGAGTTTTCGGTGTCACATGGTGTCTCAGCGCCCATGGGATCAGGTCCGCGCGCCGCGCGCCCGTTGGCGCGCGCATCGAACGTTGCTAGAGCGCCAGTGGGCGGAGGCATGACTCCGTGAAAGGCGCGCCTGGTCTTGCAGCTGGTGAATCGTTGGGTCTTCAGGGCGCGCTACGCCTTTGCCGCTGTGGTGGCGACGGCGGGGGTCTGCGCGGCGTTCTACGCCATGGAGATCTTCCGCCAGCTGCCCAGCGCGGCGGAGCTGGCCGACTATCATCCGCCGACGGCGACCCGGGTCTATGCCTGGGACGGCACCTTGATCGGCGAGTTCTCCAAGGTGCGGCGCATCTATGTGCCCTTCGATCAGATGCCGCCGCGGCTGGTCTACGCCTTCCTGGCGGCCGAGGATCACAACTTTTTCAACCATGGCGGCGTGGACGTGGGCGGCGTCTCGCGCGCCTTGTTCAAGGACATCTTCAATATCCTGCAAGGCCGCCGTCCCGAGGGCGGGTCGACCATCACCCAGCAGGTCGCCAAGAACATTTCGCTGACCAACACCGTTTCGGTGGGCCGTAAACTCAAGGAAGCGCTCCTGGCCACCCGCCTTGAGGAGACGCTGAGCAAGCGGCAGATTCTGGAACTCTATCTCAACGAAATCTGGCTCGGCTTTCGCTCCTATGGCGTCGGCGCGGCGGCCTATAACTATTTCGGCAAATCCGTCAGCGATCTTACCCTGGCCCAGTGCGCCTATCTGGCCGCCTTGCCCAAGGGACCGGACAACTATCAGCCGATCACGCACAAGGCCGCCGCGATCCGTCGCCGCAACCTCGTGCTGCAGGACATGATCACCATGGGCTGGGTCACCCGCGCCGAGGGCGAAGCGGCGATGAAGGAAGACCTTGTCGTGGAGGCGACGCCGGCGCGCGCCAAATATCGCGACGCCGACTATTTCGTCGACGAGGCCCGCCGCCAGGCCGCTCAGCTGCCGGCGGTGGGCGCCCAGCTCGACCAGGGCGGCTACTATGTGCGCACGACGCTGGATTCGAGGCTGCAGACGGCGGCGCGGATCGCCTTGATGGACGGCCTGGAAAGCTATGATCACCGGCACGGTTGGCGCGGCGGCTGGGGCCATGTCGAAAATGCGCCGGGCTGGCAAAAGGCCGCCCTGGCCGTGGCGCCGCCGGCGGAACGCAAGCTGTGGCGGGCCGCGCTGGTCATCTCCGCCTCTGGCGGCGCCGTCCGCGTGCAGACCGCCGCCGACAACACGGTCGGCGCGATCGTCGGCCAGGACGTCGCCTGGGCCAATGCGACCAGACCCCTGAAGCCTGGAGACTTGGTGTTCGTCGAGCCGGCCGACGGCGGCGGATTCCGCCTGCGCCAGATTCCGCAGGTCAATGGCGCGGTCACGGCGATGGACCCCCAGACGGGCCGGGTGCTGGCGATGGTCGGCGGCTACAGCTTCTCGCTCTCGAAATTCAACCGCGCGACACAGGCTTATCGTCAGCCAGGGTCATCCTTCAAACCGTTTGTCTACGCGGCGGCTTTGGAGTCCGGCCAGTTCACCCCCGCCAGCAAGGTGACCGACGCCCCCATCACCCTGCCAGGATTCGGTGGGCAGGCCTGGAGCCCGGAAAACTATGAGCATGGCTTCCATGGCCCCCTGGTGTTCCGCCGAGGCCTGGAGCTTTCGCTCAACACCATGACCGTCCGCATCGCCCATCAATTGGGCATGGCGCCCGTGGTGCGGATCGCCAAACAGTTTGGCATCGTCGACAAGATGGAGCCGGTCCTGGCCATGTCGCTGGGCGCGGGCGAAACGACGCCCTATCGGATGACCGGGGCCTACGCGAGCCTGGTGAACGGGGGGCGCAAGGTCAGCCCGCACCTGATCGAGGTCGTTCAGAATCGCGGCGGCGATCTGATCTACCGCGCCGATACTCAGGACTGCAAAGCCTGCGTCTCCAGCTTCGCCGGCGACGACGGCCCCGACATCACGCCCAAGGGCGATCAACTGATCAATCCCATCACCGCCTATCAGATCGACACCATGTTGCAGGGCGTGGTGCTGCGGGGAACGGCGGCGGCGGCCAGCTCCCTCGGCCACTACCTTGGCGGCAAGACCGGAACGACGAACGACTTTCGCAGCGCCTGGTTCGTCGGTTTTTCGCCGCGTCTGGTGGTCGGCGTGTTCATCGGCTTCGACGACAATCGCTCGCTTGGCCATGGCGAGACCGGCGCGGTCGCCGCCCTGCCGGTGTTCATCGAGTTCATGCAGGAGGCCCTGAAGGGCGAGCCGAACAAGGACTTCACCGCGCCGCCAGGGACCGTATTTGCTCAGATCGGACCCAATCGCGAGGCGTTTCAACCCGGGACAGAGCCCAAGGAGATTGTCGCGCCGCCGACCGCGCCGCAACCGTCGGCCCCGGAAACGCCGACCGCTCCAAGCCCCGTCGCGATCGCACCGCCGGCGGCGCCGCCCAAGGCGGCGAAGCCCGCCCCGGTCACGACTCCACCCTTCTGAATTTGTATTTCCGCCGCCGCCGCGCTATCGGGCGCGCCCGGTCGGTCGTACGGCCTGATGTAAAGGTTTCACATGCGCGCGGATATCGAAGCCCTGACGGCGGATATCGAGCAGTCCATCGGGCTGCTCAGGAGGCGTCTTTGACTGGGAACCGGCGCTAAGGCGACTGGACGAATACAACGCGCGGGTGGAAACGCCCGGGTTCTGGGACGACGCCGAGGCCGCCCAGACGATCATGCGCGAGCGAACCCAGCTTGCGGCCAAGGTCGACGCGGTACGCAAGCTCGAACGCGAACTGGCCGACGCGCGTGATTTCGCGGAGCTGGCTGACGCCGAGGGCGACGAGGCCTCGGTCGACGAGGTCGTCGTGCAGCTGAAGGGGCTCAAAGCCTTCTCGGCCCAGGCCGAATTGGAGGCGCTGCTGTCGGGCGAGGCCGACGGGGCCGACGCCTATCTTGAAATCAACGCCGGCGCGGGCGGGACCGAGTCCACCGACTGGGCCAACATGCTGCTGCGCATGTATAGCCGCTGGGCCAACGCCCATAAGATGGACGTCGAGTTCATCGAAGAGACGCAGGGCGAACAGGTCGGCATCAAGTCGGCGACGATCAAGATCAGCGGCGTCAACGCCTATGGCTGGCTGAAGACCGAAGGCGGGGTGCATCGCCTGGTGCGGATCTCGCCGTTCGACGCGGCCGCCAAGCGTCACACCAGCTTCGCCTCCGTCTGGGTGTTCCCGGTGGTCGACGACAAGATTGAGATCGATATCAACCCTACGGACGTGCGCACCGACACCTACCGCTCCAGCGGCGCGGGCGGTCAGCACGTCAACAAGACCGACTCGGCGGTTCGGCTTACCCACATCCCCACCGGCATCGTCGTGGCCTGCCAGACCCAGAGGTCGCAGCACCAGAACCGCGATCAGGCGTGGAAGATGCTTCGCGCGCGCCTTTACGAGGCCGAACTACAAAGGCGCGAGGCCGCCGCCCAGGCGGTGGAGGACCAGAAGACCGATATCGGCTGGGGCCACCAGATCCGATCCTACGTTCTGCAGCCCTATCAGATGGTCAAGGACCTGCGCACGAACGTGGAAACCTCCGACACGAGCGGGGTGCTCGACGGAGACCTGGACCAGTTCATGGCCGCCTCTCTGGCGCAGCGCGTCGGCGCGACGCGCGGGGCGAGCGAGGGGTAACCCCGTCAGGCGCTGAAGTTCAGCTTCAGGCCTGGTTCGGGCCACCGCATGCGGATCAGGCGACCGGAGTCCGACAAGGTGATGTAGGCGTCCCGCAGATCGGCGCCGCCAAAACATATATTGGTGACCATGCGGTCGGGCAGGGGCGTCTGGCTGATTGCGCCCGCCGGCGACATTGTCGTGATCCCCTGCGCGATCGACGCGATACAGACATCGCCGTTGGCCTGGACGGCCAGGCTGTCGAAGAACGCGCGACCTGGCGCGGCGCCCACGACGCGTCCGCCGCGGCCGCCCTTGACCACCTTGCCGGGGGCGGACAGGTCAAAGGCGATGAGCCGTCCCGTATGGGTCTCCGCGGCGTAGACCGTGGCTTCATCTGGCGAGAGGCCGACCCCATTGTAGCCGCTCGATCCGAACGAGATCTCTTCGACGTGCGAGCCGTCGGGCTTGGCGTAGTAGACCCCGCTCAGATGGCGCGTGCGGCCGGTCTGGCGGCCGAAGTCGGTGAACCAGAAGCCCCCGTGCCGGTCGAACACGAGATCGTTGGGGGCCGATAGGGGATTGCCATCGACCACCTCATAGAGCCGCTCGCCCTTGCCGGTCGCGAGGTCGACCCGGTCGATGCCGCCTTGAACGGGCGGCAGGCTCTTGAAGCCGGCCACCAGACCGCCACCGCCATTGTTGGCGACATAGACCGCGCCGTCAGGACCCAGAGCCGCGCCGTTCGGACCTCCGCCCAGGTCGCAGACTACCTCGACCTTGCCGTTCCAGACCCGCGTCAGGGTCCCACGGGCGATTTCCACCAGAATCACCGACCCGTCCGGCATGGCGATCGGACCTTCCGGGAACCCCAACCCTTCGGCCAGCACATCAAAGCTCATAGCGCGATCCTCCCGGTGTCACCTTAGTCCCCCCGCGGGGCATGAAAAGGCTCAATCGAGGGGCGCGCCCGGCCGGTTCAGGCCTTGTCGGGCGGGCTCAGGGAGGGGAGCGATGGGACCGCCGACTGAAAACGGATGCTGCGGCCTTCGAAGTGAGCGCCGGGTTCGATCGTCAGCTGGTCGTGGCTGATGTCGCCTTCGACGTGCGCCGAGGCGTGCAGATGCACCTGCTGCGCGCTGATCGATCCGATGACCCAGCCGCGCAAATCGGCGGACTCCGCCTTGACCGCGCCCTCGATCCGCCCGGATGCGCCCAGAGAAAGCTGCGACACCGATACATCGCCCCGGATCACGCAATCCACATGCAGCTCACCGCCGCCGGTGATGTCGCCGTCGATCGTCAGGTCCTCGGTGATTAGCGACGCGAGCTTCGTCCCGCCCCGGGCTTTCGCCCGCGCGGGCTCGTCGGTCTTAGCCGGCCTGTTGAACATAGTCGCCCGCCTTCAGGAAGCGTTCGGGATTTTGCACCTGTCCGTCGCGCCAAACCTCATAGTGCAGATGGGGCCCCGTGGATCTGCCGGTTGAGCCGATCGCGCCGATCATCTGGTGGGTCGAGACCTTCTGGCCCAGTTTGACGCGGATCGCCGCCAGGTGTGCGAAGCGCGTCTTGAAGCCCCGGCCGTGCTCGATTTCGACCGTCGTGCCATAGCCGCTGCGCGGACCGGTAAAGGAGACGACGCCGGGCGCGGTGGCGAAGACGGGCGTCATGCGCGGCGCCGGAAAATCCAGTCCGGGGTGAAACGCCGCCTGGCCGGTGAAGGGATCGCGGCGAACTCCGAAACTGCTCGACTGCGCCATGGCTGTCGTCGGTTTGGCCAAAGGCAGGCCTTCCGACACCTTCGCCAGCGCGCGCATGTTCGAAATGTCGCGCGCCGCCTTGACCATTGAATTCGCAAGCGGTCCAGGCGCGATCGCGGCGAGGGCGCGAGGGCTGTTCGGAGCGATCAGCGGCCCGCCTTGGCCGCCCTTGACCGCTGGCGGCGCGACGCTCTCGGGGTTTACCCCCGCCATGCGCAAGGTCGTGCGCAGCGTGTCGGCCTTGCCCTGCGCGAGATTGTCGACCGTGGCGATCAGCTGGGCGTCGTGTTTGGCCATGAATCGAGCGACTTGGGCCTTGCTCGCCCCGGCCTGGGCTGCGTTAGCCTGCGCCTGGGCCGCGATGGCCCGCGCCGCGGCGTTCGCCTGGATCATGCCGTAGGTACTCGCCGAAGCCCAAGCCGCCAATCCGATGACCGCGCCGATCGCCGCCAGTTGGTGACCGGTGCGCAGCACCAACCCGCGCACGGCGCCGCTGTCGCGAATGTAAATGTGGCGCTCGGGGAATGTCGTTTCGACGAAACGACGCCAACGCGCCAGCGTGGCGATGACCATTACTATCGTATCTCGTTGGCGGACGGCGGGTTATGCCGTCCGGGCGCCCGTCGCGCAACCCCGGTGATTCGGTCGGGCCGAATCGTTCCCTAAGATTTGCCTAATCCTTGAGCGCTTTTGCCGCGGCGAGCACGATGGAGGCATGACCGGCCACCTTGACCTTTCGCCAGACGCTTCTGATGACGCCGTCGCCGTCGATCAGGAAGGTGGCGCGTTCGATGCCCATGTATTTTCGGCCGTACAGGCTTTTTTCCACCCACACGCCGTAGGCCTCCACCACCCCGCCGTCGCTGTCGGAGCCGAGAGGGAAGTTGAGACCGTACTTGGCCTTGAACTTGTCGTGGCTGGCGACGGAATCCTTGGAAACACCCAGGATCGCCGCGCCCGCCGCGGCGAAGTCGGCGGCGGCGTCCTCGAACGCCTTGGCCTCGGTGGTGCATCCGCTGGTGTCGTCCTTCGGATAAAAATAGAGCACCAGCGACTTGCCTTTGAAGTCGCCAAGCGCCACCCGGCCGCCGGCGCTGGCGGCCATGTCAAACGCCGGCGCGGGATCGCCCACTTTCAGACTGACAGTCATATTGGTCGGCCTTTCCGTCTTTGGGTTAGCTGATCACCAGACGCTTGCGCGCATTGCCTTTGCGCAGCTCCGCCTGGCTGGCGGGCAGTTCAACCAGGGCGTTGGCGTCGGCGACCTTCACCCCGTCGATGCGAAAAGCGCCGCCGGCGATCTGGCGACGAGCGTCGCCATTGGATGTGGCGAAGCCGGCCGCGACCATGAGAGCGGTGTGGCTCATGCGCTCGAGATCCGCGCGGCTGAGCTCAAGGGTGGGCATATCCTGGGACAGGCGACCTTCCTCGAACGCCACACGGGCGGCCTCGGCCGATTTTTGCGCCGCGACCTCGCCGTGAAGCAATGTCGTGGCTTCGTTCGCCAGGATCTTCTTGGCCTCGTTGATCTCGGCGCCGCCAAGCGCCTCGAGGCGCGAGATTTCGTCCAGGGGCAGTTCGGTGAACAGCTTCAGGAACCGACCAACGTCGGCGTCCTCGGTGTTCCGCCACATCTGCCAATAGTCGTAGGGGCTCAAGCGATCGGCGTTCAGCCAGACCGCGCCGCCGAGGGTCTTGCCCATCTTCTGGCCCGAGCTCGTGGTCAGCAACGGTGTCGTCAGACCAAAGGCGGCCTTGCTCTCGACGCGCCGCACCAGTTCGACGCCATTGATGATGTTGCCCCACTGGTCCGACCCGCCCATTTGCAGCACGCAGCCGTGGCGGCGGTGCAACTCCAGGTAGTCGGTCGCCTGCATCAGCATGTAGTTGAATTCGAGGAAGCTCAAAGGCTGTTCGCGTTCCAGTCGCAGCTTGACGCTGTCGAAGGCCAGCATGCGATTGACGGTAAAGTGCACGCCGTAATCCCGCAGGAATTCGATGTAGCCGAGCTTCTCCAGCCAGTCGGCGTTGTTGACCATGATCGCCGCGCCGTTTGCGAAGTCGATGAACTGGCTGAACGTGCGTTGAATGGACGCCAGATTGGCGTTGATGACCGCGTCTGTGAGCAACGGTCGCTGCTGATCCTTATCCGTGGGATCGCCGACCTTCGTCGTCCCTCCGCCCATCAGCGTGATCGGACGATGGCCGGTTTTCTGGAACCAGCGCAGCATCATGATCGAGATCAGGTGACCTATGTGCAGGCTATCGGCCGTGCAATCGTATCCGACATAGGCGGTGATCGGACCGGCCGACGCCGCCTCGTCCAAAGCCGCCAAATCGGTGCATTGATGCACAAATCCGCGCTCCAGCATGACGCGGAGAAATTCCGAGCGAGGTTTGAACGTCTGAACGGCGGCGTCGGTCGACATGGGAAGGCTCCTTAAACCAAATCAAACCCAGGTCGGAGACGAGACTTTGAGGGAAGCCAGCCGCCGACCATAAGGCGGCGGACACAATGGTCTGACCGCTCCTCCTAGAAGGAAGAGCGATAATAACGGCTAGCGATAGGCGCGCGGTTGACCATGCCGGCTAGATACTTGGCGGGGGTCGTGGCAGTCAAGGCGGCCATGAGAGTCCTTGGCTTCATGACCGGCACATCGCTCGACGCGGTGGACATGGCCATCCTCGACACCGACGGCGAGGCCATCCTGGGTTTCGGGCCGGCCGGCGAGCGCAAACTCGATCCCACCGTTCGGGCGCTGGTCGAAGAGGCGATTGTGGCCGGCCGCTCTTGGGCGTGGGGCGCGCCGCCGCCGCCGCAGTTCGAGGCCGCCGCCCGCGCGGTCGCTCAGGAGCATTTGACAGCCGCGCGCGCCTTCCTGAGCTCGGCCAACATCGCGGTCGATTCGATTGACCTCGTCGGAGTGCATGGCCAGACCGTCCTCCATGAGCCGCCCACGCCGTCGCGCAACCGTGGCCGCACGGTCCAGCTCATCGACGCCGAAGGCCTGGCGCGCGAACTCGGCCGCCCCACGGCCTTCGACTTTCGTACGGCCGATGTCGCCGCGGGCGGGCAGGGCGCACCGCTGGCGCCGGTCTATCACCGGGCGCTGGTGCGCTGGTCTGGTCTGAAAAAGCCCACCGCCGTGCTGAACCTTGGGGGCGTTGGCAATGTTACCCTGGTCTTGCCCGATGGCGCGATCGAGGCCTGGGATACCGGGCCGGCGAACGGCATGATCGATCTGTGGGTTCAGGCGCGAACCTCCGAACGTTGCGATCTGGACGGCGCCTTGGCTCTCGCCGGTCGCGTCGACGCCCGCGCATTGGCCGCCTATCTGGCGGACCCTTACTTCGCTACATCGGGGCCGAAGTCCCTGGACCGGTTCGATTTCTCGCTCGACCCGGTGGATCACCTCAGTCTCGAGGACGGCGCCGCGACCCTTACCGCTTTCGCCGCCGCATCGGTCGAGCTCGGATTGCGCGGCCTGAGCCAACGGCCGGAGCGGGTCATCGTCTGTGGCGGCGGTCGGCAAAATCCCGTGTTGATGCACGCCATTGCAGAGCGGTTGGATGTGCCGGTCGCCGCCGCCGAGGCCATGGGGTGGCGGGGCGATTCCATTGAGGCCGAAGCTTTCGCCTATCTCGCCGCGCGCACGGCGATGGGCTTGCCGATATCCTTTCCGGCCACGACCGGCGCGCCGAAGCCGATGACAGGGGGCCGGATCGCACAAGGATAGGGACGAGCCGTTCCTAAGCCCGATCCTAGTTGACGCCTCGCAGGCGGTCGATCCCGTCGCGCCTTAGTTGAGGATGTTGACCGCCCGGGCCGCGACCAGTCCGACGGTCAGCAGCGAGACCATGGCCTGCACGGCCATCAACATCTTCACGCGCGAACTCAATGGCATGGTGTCGGTAGGCGAAAACGCCGTGGCGTTGGTGAACGATACATAGAAGTAGTCGATGAAGCCCGGGGTCCAGCCGGGATCCTCGTCCCCCTCGCCGGCCATTTGTGGAAACAGGAATTCTGGGGGGCGAAGACCGCCGATGCCTCGCGCTTCGGGGCCGCCGCGGTCGAGATTCCAGAACCACAGCGCGAACACCACCACATTGGTGAACCAGATGTTGAGTGCGTCCAGCAGTAGCGACTGGCCCGATGGTCCCTTGGCGCTGCCCAGCAGCGCCTTGGTCACCGAAACCAGGGCCTCGAAATTGATAAGCATGACGACCGCGGTCAGGAGGATGGCCAGATAGCGAACCCATCGCCGGTAGCGGTGAACCCGCACCCAATGGTGTTCTTCTTTCGCGGCGCGCGCATGGCCTTGAGTGACCGCGGTCGCCACCGAGAGCGGAAGAAGCAGGGCAAGCTCGACGGCCGGCGCCAGCCATCTTGGTCCGATGGTCAGGTTCGGGTTGACGAACATCAGTTGCAGGCCGGCGATCAGCACGACGCTGGCGCGGGCGAGCCAGAAGTCCAGGGCGTGCTTCTGAAAGACGACTTCGTGCGGTTGCATCGACCGAGGTTAGGTCGCCTTCGCGTGCAAGGAAAGTCTCGAGACTAGACGGACAGCCGCGGATTGCCCTCGTCGATCACGAGGCGGTGGGTGTCAGATCGGTTCCGCGGCAATGCGTTTGTCGAGATACGCGCCGATACGCTGCTCGACCTCATGGAGGTTCTCGGTCCAGAAATGCCCGCCACCCTCGACCAGTTCATAGTCGATGACGATACCTTTTTGTGTGCGCAGCTTGGCGACGACCTTTTCCACGTCGGCGTGCGGCACCACCGAGTCGGCCGATCCGTGCAGAAAGATGCCGGAAGCCGGACAGGGCGCGAGGAAGCTGAAATCGTACATGTTGCAAGGGGGTGAAACCGAAATGAAGCCGTCGGTTTCGGGCCGCCGCATCAGCAGTTGCATGCCAACCCAGGCGCCGAAATCGAAGCCGGCCACCCAGCACTGCGACGCCGCTGGGTGCGTCGCTTGAAGCCAATCCAGCGCCGTCGCGGCGTCGGCCAGCTCGCCAATCCCGGAGTCGAATTCGCCCTGGCTGCGGCCGACGCCACGCGAGTTGAAGCGCAGTACGTTGAATCCGCGCTTCATGAACAGATGGAACAGCTGCACCGCCACGGGGTGATTCATGTGCCCGCCGGCGCGTGGGTGGGGATGGACGACCAGGGCGATGGGGGCGGTCTCATCGCGGCGTGGGGAATAGCGGGCTTCGATGCGGCCGGCGCTGCCGGGTAGAATGATGTCGGGCATTAAGCGTCCAAAGCGAGGGTGCGCCAGTCAAATACTTGACCGCGCGGGTTGGTCTTTATATAGGGTCGGCATGGGGTCGATGGAGGACCCTTCAGCTTCGCGCGAAGCGGCGGTGTCTACTCAAAGCCGCCACGAAAAGCGAGAAAATTGCGACAACTCCGGTCATGCAGCTCAGTTCAAAAGGACGTTACGCGGTCATGGCGATGACCGAGCTGGCTGGCGCCGAGGCCAACAGCGCGATCAGCCTGGCTACGATCGCCGAGCGGCAACAGATATCGAGGCCTTATCTGGAGCAGCTGTTTGCCCGCTTGCGACGTCAGGGCCTGGTCGAATCCGTTCGCGGACCTGGCGGCGGCTATCGTCTGGGCCGACCGGCCAGCGATCTGAGCGTGGCCGACGTCGTCACGGCGGTGGACGAACCCTTGCGCGCGACGCGGTGTCGTGGCGAGGGCCCCGGCTGCATGAGCGGCGGCGCCCGGTGTCGCACACACGCTTTATGGGTTGAGACCGGTCGCCAACTGCACGGCTATCTTGCCGGCATTTCACTCGCGGACGTCTTGGCCGGGCGCCTGAGACCTGGCGCGGAGTCCCTGTCGTGACATCGTCATCGCCCGGTGAAATCTACCTCGACTACAACGCCACGGCGAAGGTGAGGCCCGAGGCGAAAGCCGCCGTGCTCGCCGCGCTGGACCTCGGCGGCAACGCGTCCTCGACGCATGCGACGGGGCGAGCGGCGCGCGCCATGATCGAGGGCGCGCGCGCGGATGTGGCCGGCCTGGTCGGGGCCCCCAGCGGCGCTGTGACCTTCGTCAGCGGCGGCGCGGAGGCCAACAGTCTGGCGATGGCCAGCGCCATCGCCGCTGGCTGCGACCGGCTGATCATCGGCGCCACTGAGCACGACACAATTTCCCAGACGGCGCTCACCACGGGACTCGACGTCGCGGTTTGGCCGGTGGGTGGCGACGGCCTCGCCGACATCGATTGGCTCGAGGCCGAGCTGGGCAAGGGCGGTCGAGCCCTGGTTTGTCTGATGCTCGCAAACAATGAAACTGGCGTGATCCAGCCTGTTTCCCGGGCGGCGGAGCTCGCGCGCGCCGCCGGAGCATGGTTGCACGTCGACGCCATTCAGGCCGCCGGCAAGATCGTCGTGTCGTTTGAGACCTTGGGCGCCGACACCCTCGCCCTGTCGGCGCACAAGCTCGGCGGACCGCAAGGCGTCGGCGCCCTCGTCGCCGCGCCGAACGCCCGTCTGACCCGTCGCCAGCATGGCGGCGGCCAGGAGCGGGGCGTGCGCGCGGGAACGGAAAATCTGCCGGGCATTGCCGGCTTCGGCGCGGCGGCGCGCGCGGCCCGAACCGACTTGCCGCGTTTCGCCGCCATCGCCACCGATCGCAACGCCTTCGAAACGGCGGCCCGGGAGGCCGGAGCGATCATTCTCGGCCAGGACGCCCCGCGCCTGCCTCAGACCAGTTGCCTTGCCATGCCCGGTTTTGCCGCCGATCTGCAGGTGATTGGTCTCGATCTTGTCGGCGTGCGGGTCAGCGCGGGGTCGGCCTGTTCGTCGGGCAAGGTCAAGGCCAGTCCCGTCGTGACCGCCATGGGCCGTGAAGATCTGGCGCCGTATTCGATCCGCGTCAGCGGCGGCTGGGCCAGTACAGGCGCGGATTGGGCGCGCTGCGCGGAAGTATGGGCGGGCCTGAATGCGCGCCGCCGCGCCCGAGCGTTGGAGACCGCTTGATGGCCGCCGCCTCCAAGACCGCGCAGCAGGTGCTGGAGCTCGAACGCTACGAGCACGGCTTCGTGTCCGACATAGATCAGGAGTTCGCGCCCAAGGGCCTCTCCGAATCCACCGTCCGCTTCATTTCCGCCAAGAAGGATGAGCCCGAGTGGATGCTGCAACTGCGGTTGGAAGCGTTCGAGCGCTGGCTGGCGATGGACGAACCCGACTGGGCGCGGGTCAACTTCCCCAAGATCGACTACCAGGACGCCTATTATTATGCCGCGCCCAAGGAGAAGGATGGGCCAAAGAGCCTGGACGAGGTCGATCCGGAACTGCTCGCCGTTTACGCCAAGCTCGGTATTCCGCTCAAGGAACAGGAGTTCCTGGCCGGTGTGAAAGGCTCGCCGAAATACGCCGTCGACGCGGTCTTCGACAGCGTTTCGGTGGTCACCACATTCAAGAAGGAGCTCAGTCAGGTCGGCGTAATCTTCTGCCCCATGAGCGAGGCGATCCGCGAACACGGCGATCTGGTGAGGAAGTATCTGGGATCGGTCGTGCCGACGTCCGACAACTACTTCGCCTGCCTCAACAGCGCTGTCTTTTCCGATGGCAGCTTCGTCTACGTGCCGCCTGGCGTGCGCTGCCCGATGGAGCTCTCGACCTATTTCCGCATCAACGCCGCCCAGTCGGGCCAGTTTGAGCGCACCCTGATCATCGCCGATGCGGGATCCTACGTCTCCTATCTCGAAGGCTGCACCGCGCCGATGCGCGATGAGAACCAGCTGCACGCCGCGGTGGTGGAACTGGTGGCCTTGGACGATGCGGAGATTAAATACTCCACCGTCCAGAACTGGTACCCCGGCGACAAGGACGGCAAGGGCGGTATCTACAACTTCGTCACCAAGCGTGCTGACTGCCGCGGCGATCGGTCAAAAGTCAGTTGGACCCAGGTTGAAACGGGATCGGCGGTGACCTGGAAATACCCCAGTTGCGTCCTGCGCGGCGAGGGCTCCAGCGGCGAATTCTATTCCATCGCCATCACCAATAACCACCAGCAGGCCGACACCGGCACCAAGATGATCCACCTTGGCGCCAACACACGCTCGCGGATCATTTCCAAGGGAATCTCGGCCGGCCGCTCGTCAAACACCTATCGCGGCCTGGTCTCGGCCCACCCCAAGGCCAAGGGCGCGCGTAACTTCACCCAGTGCGACTCTCTGCTGATCGGCAAGCACTGCGCCGCCCACACCACGCCCTACATCGAGGCGCGCAACGCCTCGGCGCGGTTCGAGCACGAGGCGACGACGACCAAACTCTCGGAAGATCAGCTCTTCTACGCCATGCAGCGCGGCCTCAGCCAAGAGGAGGCGGTGCAGCTCCTGGTCAACGGCTTCGTCAAGGACGTGCTGCAGGAACTTCCCATGGAGTTCGCCGTCGAGGCGCAAAAGCTCGTCGCCATTTCCCTCGAGGGAAGCGTCGGATGAGTTTGCAGGCGATCGATCACGTGCAACTGGCCATGCCCCGCGGTGAAGAAGACAAGGCGCGCGCCTTCTATGGCGAGCTGCTCGGTCTGGTCGAAACCCCCAAGCCGGCGGAACTGGCGAAGCGGGGCGGTTGCTGGTTCGAGAGTGGCGCCTTGAGGGTGCACCTCGGCGTCGAGGATCCATTCAGGCCGGCGCGCAAAGCGCACATCGCGTTTCGCGTGGACGATGTCTCGGCCCTGGCGACCCGCGCTCGCTCAGAGGGTCTGGAGGTCGTCGATGACGCTGATCTGCCCGGCCATGAGCGGGTGTTCATTTTCGACCCGTTCGGCAATCGGCTCGAGTTCTTGAGGCCGCTGTCATGACCGCTCACCAGAACCCACGGCCCATGCTCTCCATCAAGAATCTCTGTGTTTCCGTGGCCAACAAGCCCATCCTTACAGGGCTCAGCCTTGAGGTCCCGTCAGGCGAGGTGCATGCGATCATGGGGCCGAACGGCGCGGGCAAGTCGACACTGTCCTACGCCCTGGCGGGCAAGCCCGGCTACGAGGTGACAGACGGCTCGGCGAGCCTCGATGGCGTGGATCTGCTGGCGCTTGATCCCAGCGAGAGAGCCGCGAAGGGCGTTTTTCTGTCGTTTCAGTATCCGCTGGAAATCCCCGGGGTGCCGGCGCTGACCTTCGTCCGAACGGCTCTGAACGCCCAGCGCAAGGCCCGCGGTGAAGCCGAGATTTCCGCGCCGGACTTCCTGCGTCTTGTTCGCCTGAAGTCTGGCGAACTGAAGATGGACTTCGATATGCTCAAGCGGGCGCTCAACGTCGGGTTCTCCGGCGGCGAGAAGAAGCGCATGGAGATTCTGCAGATGGCCATGCTCGCGCCGCGGCTGGCGATCCTGGACGAGACCGACTCCGGTCTGGACATTGACGCCCTGCGCATCGTCGCCGAAGGCGTGAACGCGATGCGCGGGCCCGACCGGTCGATGCTGGTCATCACCCACTACCAGAGGCTGCTCGACTACATCCGCCCCGACCGTGTGCACGTGCTTTCGGCGGGCCGGATCGTCGCCTCCGGCGGACCCGACCTCGCCCTCGACCTGGAGCGCGAGGGCTACGACAAATACGTCACGGCCGCGGCATGAACCTTGCGCGGGCCATAGCCGAGCGTGACCCGGCCGAGTTGCCGTCGCGACGCGACGAGGATTGGCGCTGGACCGATCTTCGCGCCCTGATCCGCGTCGTGCCGGCCGCGTCGCCAAACGACTCAGCCGCCTTGACGCCCGGCCCCTTCACGGCGGCGGGTCGTGAAGAGATCGCAATCGTCAACGGCCGCGGACCAGAGTCGGTCAGTGTCGGCGCCGGAGAGACACGGGAATTATCCCTGCGGTTCCATGCCGGCGCCGACGCCGGTTCGCACATGGCGCGGGTCTCGATCGCCCTCGGCGCCGGGGCGAACCTGGTTCTGCTCGAGTTCCACGACGGTCTGGCCGACGACTACCTGGCGGGCGCCGCACTCGAAATCGCCCTCGAACGCGGCGCGCGCTTGGAGCGCGTGGTGATTGCTGCGGACCACGCCAACGCGGTCTCGGTGGCGTCCACGCGCGTGACCCTGGCCGCTGACGCGAGCTACGCGCAGACCATTCTGACAGGTGGCGCGCGACGTCAGCGCTTTGAAACCCACGTCGCCCACCCCGGCGCCGGCGCGGCCGTGCGCCTTGATAGCCTCTATGCCCTGCGGGACCGGCGCCACGCGGATCTCACGACCACCGTCACGCACGAGGGGGTCGGCGGATCTACCGATCAACTCACCAAGGGCGTGGTCGACGAACAGGCGCGCGGCGTTTTCCAAGGTAAGATCGTCGTTTCTCCCGGCGCCGACCAGACTGATGCGCGGATGGGGCACCATGCCCTTGTGCTCGACGACCGCGCCGAGGTTGACGCCAAGCCGGAGCTGGAGATCTGGGCCGACGACGTGGCGTGCGCCCACGGCAACACGGTGGGCGCTCTGGACGACGAAGCGATGTTCTACGCCATGCAGCGCGGCATCCCTGAAGCGCAGGCCCGCGCGATGCTGACCGCCGCATTTCTGGGCCAGGTGATCGACCGCATAGACCACGACGGCGCGCGCGAGGTTGCGCGGGCGTGGTTGCAGAACCAGGCGGGCGAGCGATGAGTTTCGATGTCCATGCCGTCCGCGGCGAATTCCCGATCCTGTCGCGGCAGGTGAACGGCAGACCCCTGGTCTACCTGGACACCGCGGCCTCCGCGCAGAAGCCCAACGCCGTGATCGACGCCATGGCGGAGCAGGCTCGGACCGCCTACGCCAATGTGCACCGGGGCCTGCATGCGCTCGCGAACGAGACGACCGATGCGTTCGAGACCGCGCGCGAGCGCGCTCGCGCGTTCCTGAACGCCGACCAATCCTCCGAGATCGTTTTCACAAAGGGAGCGACCGAGGGGATCAATCTGGTCGCTTCCAGTTTCGGCGAGTCGCTGAGGGCCGGGGACGAGATTGTGCTCACCGAGATGGAGCACCATGCAAACATCGTGCCCTGGCATTTTCTGCGCGAACGCCATGGTGTCGTGCTGAAGTTCGTGCCGGTTCTCCCGGACGGACAGCTTGACATGACCGCCTACGGTCGCCTGATCGGGCCGCGAACCCGCATGGTGGCGGTCGGGCACATGTCCAACGTCACGGGCACGGTGAACCCCGTCGCCCAGATCATCGCCATGGCTCACGCCGCGGGCGCGGCCACCCTGATCGATGGCTGTCAGGCGGTGGTTCACCAGCCTGTCGACGTGCGGGCGCTCGACGCTGACTTCTATGTGTTTTCCGGGCATAAGCTCTATGGGCCAACTGGAATTGGCGTGCTCTACGGCAAGGCCGAGCGGCTCGCGGCCATGCCGCCCTATCAGGGCGGCGGCGAGATGATTGGCACGGTGACGCTCGACACCATCACCTACGCTGATCCGCCGCATCGATTCGAAGCGGGCACCCCGCCGATCCTCGAAGCCGTCGGCCTGACAGCGGCGATTGACTGGCTGCAAGGCTTGGATCGTCATGCGATCGCCGCCCATGAAGCCTCGCTCTACACCCGCGTGAAGGAACGCCTGAACGGCGCCAACTGGTTCCGGGAACTGGGGACGGCGCCTGGCAAGGGCGCGATCTTCACCTTCGCCATCGATGGCGCCCACGCCCACGACGTCGCGCAGATACTCGATCGGCAAGGCGTGGCCGTTCGCGCCGGAACCCACTGCGCCGAGCCCCTGATGCGGCGGTTCGACGTAACCTCCAGCGCCCGCGCCTCATTCGGCCTCTACAACACGCTGGAAGAAGCCGACGCCTTCGTTGACGCCCTGTTCAAGACACGGACCTTTTTCGCCTGATGGACGCTCACACCCCCACGCCCGCCGCGATCCCGCAAGCCGAGCTCGACGCATTGACCGACAAGTTGGTCGAAAAGCTCAAGACGGTGTTCGACCCGGAAATCCCGGTCGACATTTATGAGCTTGGGCTCATCTACAAGGTCGATGTGTCGGACGACTATGTCGTTGCGATCGACATGACTCTGACCGCGCCGGGCTGCCCCGTGGCCGGCGAGATGCCCGATTGGGTCCGTGACGCCGTGATGACCATTCCCGAAATCAAGGAATGCAAGGTCGATCTCGTCTTCGAGCCGCCCTGGGACCCGTCGCTGATGTCCGATGAAGCCAAACTCGAACTGAATATGTTCTAGCGACCCCGCCCACACTATATGCCTTCCACACTGAGCTCGAACCGCGCCATGGAAACGATTGTCACTGCCCGAACTCGACGGCCCCGGCCGAAGGTCGTTTCGCTGACCGACGCCGCGGCCTCGCGTGTGCGCGAGATCATGGATCGGGCGGAAAAGCCCTACGCGGGCCTGCGGGTAGGTGTGAAAAACGGCGGCTGCGCCGGGTCGGAATACGTCATGGAATACGCCGACCAGGCCGGTCCCCTCGACGAGGTGGTGGAAGAGAAGGGCGTGAAGGTTCTGATCGAACCCAAGGCGGTGCTCTTCCTGATCGGCACCGAGATCGACTTCGAGGTGACGCCCCTTGCTTCAAAGTTCGTGTTCCGAAATCCTAATCAGACCGACGCCTGTGGCTGCGGCGAGAGCGTGACGATCGTTCCCGCCAAGGCCTAGCGCCACGCCCGGATCGCGTTGTTTGCGTCAAGCCGGCGAACCAGACTAAAGAGCCGGTTATCCAAAGAGACGGGTGTCTCATTTTGGCGCAAGATCCCATGGCGTCTCATGTCTGGCGGGCGCGATAGATCAAATGTACGCCCGCGCTTTCCCGGTCAGGGCTATTGGCCGAACCGCTCGCCGTTCTTGCCCTTGAGCGCCAGGTCGACCGTCCACATGCGGTTCTGGCCTTCCGCGCGCATGACGGAACCGGGCAGATACATCATCGCGACATAGTCGCCGAGACTATCCTCGACGGCGTTTGTAAAGCCCTGGGCGTCCTGCGCCTTATTCATCTGAATCTTGGCCAGGCGGAGGGCTTCAGGTCGGTTTTCGGCCACTCGCCGCGCCCAGGCGTAGGTCTCGCGCTCCAGGTCGGCGGCTGGGGTCACCCGGTTGACGAAGCCGTAGCGCGCGGCCTCTTCGGCGGAAATAAATCGGCTCTCGAACAGGAGTTCCTTCGCCCTTCGCACGCCGATATCCCAGGGAATGGTGTTGTATTCGACAAAGCCGCCGAGAAACTCGGCGGTGTCCGCGGCGTAGATCACGTCCATGGCCGCGGCGAGCATCCAGCCGGCGTAGATGCAATAGCCCTCGACCATGGCGATGGTCGGCTTGGGGAAGTTTCGCCATTTGACCAGAAGGTCGAGATTGTACTTTTTGAACTCGTCATAGAGTTCAACCCCCGGCTCGGCGCCCAGAGCGTGACGATAGGCCATGCCCTCTTCGGTGCCCAGATCGTGGCCCGTGGAAAACACACCGCCGGATCCGCGCACCAGCACGACGCGAACCTCGCGATCGATCCTGGCCAGATCGAACGCGGCGTCGATCTCGTCGAGCATGCGATAGCTTTGGGCGTTGCGATATTTCGGACGGTCGAGCGTGATCACCCCGATCGGGCCGACCCGCTCATAGCGGATGTCGTGAAATTCCATGACCGCGCAATCCTCCTGCCATTTTGGCTTGGAGCCTATATCGCTGGAGCCGATCGGTCGATGCGGGGGGCTGGGACAGGGCGAGCGTGGAGCGAGCCTCGGCAAACCCCTCGTGATCGATATCTAAGAGACGAGTTTCACGCGGAGACAGCACCCCTGACGTCTTCGCGGTCCGAGCTAGGCCTTCGGAACTGGGATCGGTCGGGCCAGGAAAGCCGGGAGCTCCGCTCCAAATCCCACGACAGGGGTGTCATCGTCGCCGCGCCGTGGAGATTCGCGCGGTTCTATCGCGCGCTTTGGGGCAGAGTCGCGCGCGGGCCTTGAGCGCTCATCGTCACGGCGCCGAGATGGCTTCGGCTGTCGGTCGGTCTCGGGCGCGGCCTCAACCTGGAGGATCGGCGGCGGCGTCCGCGGCGGCGCCGGGCTGGGCGCCAGCGGCTCCATCGACACCACCGAGGTTTCGGTGGCCGGCCGACCGATGTTGCGGTCACGGCTGCGGCGAGCCGGCGCATCGCGTCCGCGACGATCATCTTTTTGTCGGACCGACGCCTTCACCTCGTTCCAGTCGACGTCCAGCGTCACCTCGTTCGGGACCTTGCCGATGAGCTTCAACACCTTGTCGAGCGAACGGTCGTCGGCGGGCGTGACGAGCATGAACGTCTCGCCCGTGCGGCCCGCGCGGCCGGTGCGGCCGATGCGATGCACATAGTCGTCGGCGTGATGGGGAACGTCGTAATTGAAGACGTGGCTGACGTCGGGAATGTCGAGGCCGCGGGCGGCGACGTCCGAGGCGACCAGAAGCTGCAGTTCGCCGGATCGGAATGACTCCAGCGTGCGGGTGCGCAGCGACTGATCGAGGTCGCCGTGGATCGGCGAGGCGTCGTGACCGTGCTTGCGCAGCGACTTGGCGACGATATCGACTTCCGACTTGCGATTGCAGAAAACGATGCCGTTCTTGATTTGCGCCTTGGCGATCAGGGCGCGCAGCGCGGCTCGCTTCGCCGAGGGGTCCGCGCGGGGGATTCGCACGATGTGCTGCGTGATCGTCTCGGCGGTCGTCGCCGGCCGCGTAGCCTCGATGCGCACAGGGTCGTTCAGGAACTGCTTCGTCAGGCGCGTGATTTCCGGCGGCATGGTCGCCGAAAAGAACAGAGTCTGTTTCTTGACTGGGGTAAGTTTGAAGATGCGTTCGATGTCGGGAATGAATCCCATGTCGAGCATCCGGTCGGCCTCGTCGACGACCATGATCTGGACGCCTGTGAGCAAGAGCTTGCCGCGTTCGAAATGGTCCAGCAGCCGGCCCGGTGTGGCGATCAGCACGTCCACGCCGCGGTCGAGCTTCAGTTCCTGATCGCCGAACGACACGCCGCCGATCAGCAGGGCCCAGGTGAGCTTCTGACCCTTGGAATACTTGTCGAAACTGGCAGCGACCTGATCGGCCAGCTCCCGCGTCGGCGCGATCACCAGCGATCGCGGCATGCGCGCCTTGGACCGACCGGCGACCAGGCGATCGATCATCGGCAGGGTGAAGGCGGCGGTCTTGCCGGTTCCGGTCTGGGCTATGCCCAGCACGTCGCGACCCGCCAGCGCGACGGGGATCGCCTGTTCCTGGATAGGCGTCGCCACCGTATAGCCCGTGTCGGCCACGGCTTGGAGGGTCGGGGCGCTAAGCCCCAGGTCTGAAAAGTCTGTCATGCCTTGAATGCGGCGAGCGGCGGCTCATCCGGCGCGAAATAGGCGCGCGCGGACCCTCGTCTCGGGCTGGGCCGACAATAGGCAAAAGGGCCGCAAAGTCAAATAATCGTGAGAGTCGGCGGCGGAATTCTCGTCAGGCGCGCCCGATCGCCGCCTGCATGGCTTCGCACCCGCCGGTCTCCGGGCGGCGATCCGACGCCTTCGTCGGCGCCGCCGAACCGCAGACGGCCGATCGGATTCGTTCTATAGCAGCGGTCGACCCATTTGGCGGCGATCCGGGCGTCAAGGGTCGGGAGACCGACATGAAGCGCATTTCTCTCCTTCTCGCCGCAAGCTTGGTTGTGGCTTCGACGGGCGCTCCCGCCGCCATGAGCAATACGACCAAGGGCGCGGTCGCGGGCGCCGTGGGCGGCGCCCTGGTCGCCGGCCCCGTCGGGCTGGTGGTTGGCGGCGTGGGTGGCGCGGTGGTCGGCCACCATTGGCGTGGCGGCCACCGGGGGCGTCATGGGGCGCCCCGCCGTCGACATCATCACTAGACACGCCGGCCGGCTCGAGGCCCCTCGAACCGTGGCGCCCAGGCGCGGGGATTATACGTCGAGCAGGTCGTCGGTCGCGAACGCGGCGTTATCCTGGATGAACTTGAAGCGCAGCTCGGGCTTTCGGCCCATCAAGGTTTCAACCAGGTCCTCGACCGCGTCTTCGGTGCGCGGCAGGGTGACCCGCGCCAGGGTGCGGGTCGCCGGGTTCATGGTCGTCTCCTTGAGCTGGGCCGGCATCATCTCGCCCAGGCCTTTGAAGCGGCCGATATCGGCCTTCTTGCCCTTGAAGACACCGGCCAGGAGTTCGTCCTTGTGCGCGTCGTCGCGCGCGTATTCGGTTCGACCGCCGGCGCTGACGCGATAGAGCGGGGGCAGCGCAAGGTAGAGTTTGCCGGCCCGGATCAGGTCGGGCATCGTGCGGTAGAAGAACGTGATCAGCAGCGAGGCGATATGGGCGCCGTCGACGTCGGCGTCGGTCATGATGACGATGCGCTCATAGCGCAGATCCTCGTCGCGATAGCGCGGACCGCCGCCGACGCCGAGGGCGAGCAGGAGATCGGAAAGTTCCTTGTTTCCGCCGGTCTTGTCCGCCGTCGCCGAGGCGACATTGAGAATCTTGCCTCGCAACGGCAGAATCGCCTGGGTCTTGCGGTCCCGGGCCTGTTTGGCCGACCCGCCCGCGCTGTCGCCCTCGACGATGAAAAGCTCCGTTCCGTCCGAGGCCTGACCCGAACAGTCGGCCAGCTTCCCGGGCAGGCGCAGCTTGCGTGTCGCCGACGCCCGCGCGACCTCCTTGTCCTTGCGCCGCTTCAGGCGTTCCTCGGCGCGCTCGGCGACGAAGGCAAGCAGGGCGTTGGCAACCTTGGGCTGAGCGGTCAACCAGTGATCGAAGGGATCGCGCAGAGCCGCCTCGACCAGCCTCTGCGCGTCGATGGACGACAGACGCTCCTTGGTCTGTCCCTGGAACTCGGGATTGCGCACAAACACGCTGATCAGGGCGCCGGCCTGGGCGATCACATCGTCGGCGGTGATCAGGGCGCCACGCTTGTCGTTGGTGAGTTCGGCCCACGCCTTGAGGCCGCGGGTGAGCACCGCCCGCAGGCCCGCCTCATGCGTCCCGCCTTCCGGTGTTGGCACCGTGTTGCAATACGACCGCATGAAGCCGTCGGCCTCGCCGAACCCGGCCGGACTCCAGGCGATCGCCCATTCCACGGCGCCGGTCTCGCCCTGGCGCTCCACCCGGCCGGCGAAGGGTTCAGGCGTGACCGTTTCGATCCCCTCAAGGGTCTCGGCGAGAAAGTCGGCGAGACCGCCGGGAAACCTGAACGTCGCCTCGGCGGGGGTCTGATCGCGAACGCGCTCCGCCGCGCATTTCCAGCGAATCTCAACGCCGCGGAAAAGATAGGCCTTGGACCGCGCCATGCGGTAGAGCCGCGCGGGGCGAAACGCCGCTCCATCCCCGAAGATCGTCGGGTCGGGCCGGAACGCCACCGCGGTGCCATGTCGCCGTGTCGCCGCGCCCTGTTCCAGCTTCGAGGTGGGTTTGCCGCGGGCATAGGTCTGGCGCCACTCAAACCCGTCTTTCCAGACGTTGATCTCCAGATGTTCGGCCAGGGCGTTGACCACCGAAACGCCCACGCCGTGCAGGCCGCCCGACGTCTCATAGGCCTTGCCGGAAAATTTCCCGCCTGAGTGCAGCTTGGTCAGGATGACCTCCAAGGCGGAGGTGTCGGGAAACTTGGGGTGCGGATCGACAGGCATGCCGCGTCCATCGTCCTTGACGCACAAGGTTCCGTCGGCGGCGTAGGTGACCTCGATCACCTTGGCGTGGCCGGCGACGGCCTCGTCCATGGCATTGTCCAGGACCTCGGCGAACAGATGGTGCAGCGCACGCTCATCGACGCCGCCGATGTACATGCCCGGACGCATGCGCACCGGTTCAAGCCCCTCAAGGACCTCGATGTCCTTGGCCGAGTAGCCGGATTTGTCCGCGCTCGCGGGTGTCGGTTTCCGGCCGGTCGGCGGGGTCACGCGCGCGGGCGCCAGCGCGTCGTCGAACAGCGAGCCTTGATCTTCCTTAGGCATGGGCGGTCTTTGGCTTGATTCGTCCCATCCATCGTAGGGCGCCGCGCGCGGTCAAAACGGCGGAGCGGGGGATCGCGGCTGGTCGTCGGGTTCAACCATGCTGATGCGCGTGAGGTCGGCGATCGTATGGCCGTCCCTGTGCCGCGACACCGTGTCGACAAATCGGACCCCGCGGCGAATGTCTGCCGGAACGTAGGTCTTCATGTCGTGGACAGTCGCGAAGAGGTCAGGGTCCCTCGCGTCGAGACTGACGATGAATGTCAGGTCGGCGGCGACCATAGCGTCGATGTCCATCCCGAAGAGCATGCTCGACTCGTCGATCTCGTGCATCAGCGTCAGGATGAACGGGAAAATCGGCATGCTGGAACGGGCCAGCGGGAGGTCGTGTATCCTGCGAAATCCCGTGCCTTCGCGTGTCACCTCCCGGGCCAGAACGTGCAGTTCCGCCTTCACGTCGGTCAACATCGTCATGCGCGCGTTGCCGACCCGAACCATCAGGTTGAGCTTGCCGTTGTGGTTCGTGATGACCAGTACGTCGGCATAGACCAGCTTGGCCTTCGCCCGAGAAAACCGCACGAAGATCAGCCCGGTCATGATCGCCGTGAAACCGACGCCCGTGACGATCTCGATCGACGAAATCACGTGGCCATAGATGGAACCGGGCGCCATCTCGCCGTACCCGACCGTCGCAAGGGTCTCGATGCTGAAGAAGAAGGCGTCCGCCAGCGCCCCCGGCCGCGCGCCGGCGATCGCGTCGGGCCTCGCGAGATAAAGGCCCGCGAACAGCGCGGCGGTGACGCTGTAGAACAGGATCACGATCACGCCGAACGTCGGCCAGCCCACCGTCAGCGCCGCGTGATACGGATCGCTCAGATCGTAGCGGCTGGCGCCGATCTTGGCGAACTCGAACCCCAGCTTGTTGCGGACCACGCGCGAAGCGCGTCCGACGGGCAAAGGCGATGACATGGGGGTGTCTTAACCGATCATAGGTTGGCCGCGAAACGGTCTCGCTCGGCGTGCAAAGAACGAAAAAGCCCGCCGGTCCGCGATGGACCGACGGGCCTTGGCCAGGTCGCTACGCCGCCTCGGTCGCCCAGGAGGAACGACGGCCGAGGCATCCGACTTGGTCTAGAGCGCGTTCCGAAGAGTGGGAGCTGGTTTCCGGAACAAAACGCGCGTCAAAACAAGAGTCTGGAAAGTTGCGTTTCGAGTCTGTCGAAACGCCACGCTCTAGCACTTGAAGTACATGTCGAATTCCACCGGGTGCGGGTGCAGCTGCAGGCGCATGACCTCTTCCATCTTCAGCTCGATGTAGCTGTCGATGAAATCGTCATCCATGACCCCACCTTTCTTGAGGAAGGCGCGGTCCTTGTCCAGGTTCTCCAGCGCCTCGCGTAGCGAGCCGCACACTTCGGGCACCTTCTTCTGCTCGCGCGGCGGCAGATCGTAGAGGTTCTTGTCGGCCGGCGCGCCGGGATCGATCTTGTTTTCAATGCCGTCGAGGCCGGCCATCAGCATGGCGGTAAAGCCAAGGTAGGGGTTGCCCATGGGGTCGGGGAAACGCACCTCGATGCGCTTGCCCTTGGGGCTGTCGACGTGCGGGATGCGGATCGACGCCGACCGGTTGCGGGCCGAATAGGCCAGCTTCACCGGCGCCTCATAGCCCGGCACCAGACGCTTGTAGGAGTTGGTCGTCGAGTTGGTGAAGGCGTTGATGGCCTTGGCGTGCTTGATGATGCCGCCGATGTAATGCAGGCAGGTTTCCGACAGGCCCGCGTACTTGTCGCCGGCGAAGAGGGGCTTGCCCTTGTTCCAGATCGACTGGTGCACGTGCATGCCAGAGCCGTTGTCGCCGAACATCGGCTTGGCCATGAAGGTCGCCGTCTTGCCGTATGCGGCGGCGACGTTCTGGACCACGTATTTGTAGAGCTGCAGGCGATCGGCCATGGTGATCAGGTCGGAGAACTTCAGGCCCAGCTCGTGCTGGGCCGGCGCCACCTCGTGGTGATGCTTTTCCGGCTGCATGCCCAGTTCGCCCATCACCGCCAGCATTTCGCCGCGCAGGTCCTGAGCCGAATCCACGGGATTGACCGGGAAATAGCCGCCCTTGGGGCCCGGCCGATGGCCCATGTTGCCGTCTTCATAGGTCTTGCCCGAATTCACCGGAAGTTCGGTCGAATCGAAGCTGTAGCGGGTGTCGTGCGGCGCGGTGTTCCATTGCACGTCGTCGAAGATGAAGAACTCGGCCTCGGGGCCGAAATAGACCGTGTCGCCCACGCCCGCCGCCTGGGTGTAGGTCAGCGCCTTGCGCGCGATCGAACGGGGGTCGCGACTGTAGGGCGTGTTGGTGTCGGGGTTCAGAACGTCGCACGTCAGGCAAAGCGTCGTCTGCTGGTAGAACGGATCGATGTAGGCGCTGCCCAGGTCCGGGCGCAGCTTCATGTCCGACTCATTGATCGCCTTCCAGCCAGCGATCGACGAACCATCGAACATTGTGCCGTCGTTCAGGAAATCTTCGTCCACCAAATCGATGTCAAAGGTGACGTGCTGCAGCTTGCCGCGAATGTCGGTGAAGCGGACGTCAACGTATTTGACTTCCTCTTCCTTGATCTTGGCCAGGATCTCGCTGGACGTGGTCATTTAGGTTTTGTCCTCTGGTTTATTTGAACGGGCTAGATGGCGCCGACACCGGTCTCGCCGGTGCGGATTCGGATGACCTCGGTGATGTCCGAGACGAAAATCTTTCCGTCGCCGATGCGACCAGTGCGGGCGGCGTTTTGGATGGCTTCGACCGCGGCGGCGAGCTGGTCATCGCCGACCACCACCTCGATCTTAATCTTCGGCAGGAAATCGACGACATATTCGGCGCCGCGATAGAGTTCAGTCTGCCCTTTTTGACGACCAAAGCCCTTGGCCTCAAGCACCGTCATGCCCTGAAGGCCGAGCTCCTGCAGAGCTTCCTTCACTTCGTCGAGCTTGAACGGTTTGATGACGGCTTCGATTTTTTTCATGTTTTCCGACCCCATAGTGGGGCTGCGCGGCATCGCCAGGAGCATGCGCAGCGGTTTGGGCGCAAGTGCGGCTTTCGGCCCCTTCAAGTCAATCTCAAGGGGGCGTGATGCCTGCTTAAAACACGGGCGTCCAGAGCACAAAAAATGAGCAACCCAGGATCGGCCTTGCCACCGTCGCGCCGCGCCCTAGAAACATCTCAACGATCGCCCTCGTCGGGGGGGCGCATGGGAATCCGGGGTCATGGCGATTCATCTGGTGCGACACGGCCGGCCGGCCTCCGACTGGGGGGGCGCCGACGCGGACCCCGGTCTGGATTCTAAAGGCCTGGAGCAGGCGCGAGCAGTAGCGGAACGCCTCTTGTCGGCGCCCGAGGCGGATCGGCCCCGACGCGTGGTCAGCTCGCCGTTGAGGCGCTGCCGCGAAACCGCCGCGCCGCTCGCCGAAGCGATCGGCGTCGCCCTTGTGATCGACCCGGCGGTGGGCGAGATTCCGACCCCGTCGACGATCCCGATCGAAACGCGTGGGGCATGGCTGCGCAACGCGTTCCTGGGCACGTGGGCTGCCATAGATGGCGACATCGACTATGAGGACTGGCGGCAGGGCGTCGCGCGCGCGGTGTCGGCGTGGGATCACACGGCCGTTTTCAGCCATTTCGTCGCGATCAACGCCGTGACGTCCAAGATCATGAACGACCCTCGCGTCATCGTATTTCGGCCGGATCACACCTCGGTAAGCACCTTGGACCGCGACAGTGCGGGCGCGCTGACGATTCGCCGCCTCGGCGCCGAGGCGGAGACCTCCGTCCTGTGAGCGGCGCATGGGCGGGCCCTGCCCGAGAGATTTTGACCGTCGCCGAGACCGCGGCCGCCGACCAGGCGGCCATCGCCGACGGCGTGTCCGGCGTCACCTTGATGGAGCGGGCGGGCGAGGGCGTGGCCGATGCGATTCTCGCCCGATATCAGCCAGGCCCCACCCGCGTCGTCGTTGGCCCCGGCAACAATGGCGGCGACGGCTATGTCGTGGCCCGCCATCTCAAGGCCGCGGGCTGGCCGGTCCGCATTGAGGCGCTTGCGCCCCCCCGCACCGCGGACGCCCAGTCCATGTCCGCGCTTTGGAATGGGCCTGTTGAACCCCTTTCAACGCGCGCGGCCGACGATGCATTGGTTGTCGACGCGCTGTTCGGAGCCGGGCTCGATCGACCGCTTGGGGCTGACGCCGCGCGCCTCGCGCGCGCTCTGGCCGCCGCCAAAATGCCCGTTGTCAGCATCGACACCCCCAGCGGCGTCGCGGGCGACACCGCTCAGAGTCTTGGCGGCGAGTCCTTCCGGGCCGAGCTGACGGTCACCTTCCACCGCCGCAAGCCCGCCCATGCGTTGCAACCGGGCCGCGCCCTATGTGGCGAGATCGTCGTCGTCGATATCGGGCTTGGACAGACGCCAGCGAAGCTGTTCGAAAACACGCCCGAGCTTTGGTTAGGCCGATTTCCCTGGCCGGGCTTGACGGCGCACAAACATACGCGCGGACGCCTGATGGTGGTGAGCGGGGACGCCTGGAGCACCGGCGCGGCGCGGCTCGCCGCCCGCGCGGGGCTTCGCGTCGGGGCCGGACTGGTCACCCTGCTGTCGCCGCCCGAAGCCCTGATGGTCAACGCCAGCCACCTCGAGGCCGTGATGCTGCGGCCCTTCGAGACCGAACTCGAACTTGAGGAGCTGGTCGCCGAAGCCGAGTGCGTGGTGATTGGCCCAGCCGCTGGCGTCAGCGAGATTACGCTCTCCAACGTACTGGCTTTGGCGAAGACGGGCGCGGCCTTGGTCGTCGACGCCGACGCCCTGACGGTGTTCAGCGACGATCCAACCGAGCTGTTCGGCGTGCTTGATCGCGACGATGTGCTGACGCCCCATCCCGGGGAGTTCGAGCGCGTGTTTCCAGGCCTGCTCAATGGCTCGCCCGATCGAATCACCGCGACGCGCGCGGCCGCCCGGCGCACGCAGTCGGTCGTCCTGCTCAAAGGCGCCGACACCGTCATCGCCGCGCCGGATGGGCGCGCGGCGGTCAACCTGAACGGCTCGCAGTGGCTGGCCACCGCGGGGTCGGGTGATGTGCTGGCAGGCTTTATCGGCGGTCTGATCGCTCAGGGCATGCCGAGCTTTGAAGCCGCCTGCGCGGGCGCCTGGATCCATGCCGATTGCGCCGACCACTTTGGCCCCGGTTTGATCAGCGAGGACTTGCCTGGACTTGCGCCCATGGTGTTGAAGCGCCTCCGGGGTTAAGTGTCGGGCCCGATCGCCCGTGATATAGGAACACCGAATGATCAGAGTATTTCGGACCGTGATCGCCATGTTGGGCGCCTGCGCGGCTCTGGCCGCCGCCGCGACGCCGGCTCAGGCGCGCGTCCATCATCGCCCTCACGCGACGGCGCCCGCGCCGGCCCGCCATCATCATCATCATCGGCGGCGCTCGGCGACGGCGCCCGCGCCGGCTCGCCCCCATCATCGCCACCGCCATCACCACGCTGCGCCATCGGCGGCGGCGAAGACGACACACCACCATCGCCGCCACGCGGTGGCCTTGCCCGCGGCGCACGGCCGGCGCCACCATCACGGGCGCGTGGCCGCCACGGAAATGCGGCGTGGCCACCGACACCATCAACATGGCCACTCTGTGAAGGGCGGTCGTCATCACGGGCGCCACCACGGCAAAGCGATCGGCCGCCATCACAACGCCCGCCGCGTCAACGACGGGCGTCGCCATGCCTCGATCTGCATGAGCGTCTTTCAGAACGGCCACTGGAAGCAGCGGTGCCGGGGGTGACTGTCCGGGCTGTGATCAAGAGCAATCGCGCATGAAGCGCGACGTCCGAAACCGACCTCCCGACCAACAAGCAAATCCGCCTGGGCAAGCCAAATGCGCGTAGTGATGATCGGCACGGGCTATGTGGGCCTCGTGTCCGGCGCCTGTTTCGCCGATTTCGGCCATACGGTCACCTGCGTTGATACCGACCACGCCAAGATCGCCCGCCTCCGCGACGGGATCATGCCGATCTATGAACCCGGCCTGGAGGCGCTGGTGGCCCGCAATGTCGCCCAGGGTCGGCTGTCGTTTGAGACTGACGCGCGGTCCTGCGCGCCACAGGCGGACGCCGTGTTTATCGCCGTCGGCACACCCTCGCGGCGAGGCGACGGGCATGCGGATCTGAGTTTTGTCTATGCGGTGGCGGAGGAAGTCGCGGGCCTGGTCGAAGGCTTTACCGTGCTGGTCACGAAATCCACGGTTCCCGTCGGCGCGGGCGACGAAATCGAAGCGATCGTGCGCCGGGTGCGTCCTGAAGCCGACGTGGCGGTGGTCTCAAACCCCGAGTTCCTGCGCGAGGGCTCGGCGATCGAGGATTTCAAACGTCCGGACCGCGTCTTGGTTGGCTCGAATGACGAGCGCGCTCAGTCGGTGATGGCTGAGCTCTACCGACCGCTGAACCTGAATGAGACGCCGCTGGTTTTCACCGACCGGCGGACGTCGGAACTGACGAAATACGCCGCCAACGCCTTCCTGGCGATGAAGATCACCTTTATCAACGAGATCGCCGACCTTTGCGAGAAGGTGGGCGCCAATGTTCAGCAGGTGGCCAAGGGCGTCGGCCTCGACAAGCGCATCGGCGCCAAATTCCTGCACGCCGGGCCGGGCTACGGCGGATCGTGTTTTCCCAAGGACACCCTGGCCTTGATGCGCACGGCCGCCGACGCCGGCGCGCCTTTGCGCCTGATTGAGACCACGACGGCCGTCAACACCGCCCGCAAGAAGGCCATGGCGGGGCGGATCGCCGCCGCCATGGGCGGCGACGTCAGGGGCAAGACCGTGAGCATATTAGGCCTGACGTTCAAGCCCAACACAGACGACATGCGCGATTCCCCCGCGCTCGACATCGTCCCAGCGTTGCTGGACATGGGCGCCGCGGTGCACGCCTACGACCCCGAGGGCCACGAAGCGCGCGCGCTGCTGCCGGACATCGTGTTCGGTGATGGGCCGTACGAGGCCGTCAGCGGCGCCGACGCCGTTGTCATCCTGACGGAATGGGATCAGTTCCGCGCCCTGGATCTCTCCAGGCTCAAGGGTCTGATGCGCGCGCCGGTGATGGTTGACCTGCGCAATGTCTATAGGCCCGAAGAGGCCCGGCGGGCCGGGTTCACGTACGTGAGTATAGGACGGCCTTGACCATCGACGTGGGCGGCCCGGTGGCGGCGCGGCGAATGCGCCTTTGCATGGCGGGATCGGGCGGAGGCCATCTGAGGCAGCTGCTCGATCTGGAAGGCGCCTGGGGACGCCATGACACCTTCTTTGTCAGTGAAGACAGTGGATTGTCGCGCAGTCTGGCCGAGCGCACGCCCGTTTATTTTGTAGACCATTTCGCCGCGGGACAGGCCCGCCTGGGCGCGCCACTCAAGATGTGCTTGGCGGGGATCAGGAACTTCGTCCAATCCGCGCGGGTCATCCTCAAGCGCAGGCCCGACGCCGTCGTCACGACCGGGGCGGGATCGGTCTTCTTCACCGTGTTCTGGGCGCGCCTGTTGGGCGCCAAAATCGTACTGGTCGAGTCCTTCGCACGGTTCGAAAGCCTGTCCGCATTCGCCCGCATTGCGGCGCCCCTGGCCCATGAGCGCGTGCTGCAATCCCCCGCGCTGTCGAGGTTTTGGCCTGACGCTCAGGTGTTCGACCCCATGCGATCGCTGGACGGTCCGCGGCCGAAGAAGGAAGCTTTGCTCTTCGCGACCGTCGGGGCGACTCTTCCGTTTGATCGACTGGTGCGCAGCGTGGCGCAAGCCGCGGCCGAAGGTGAGATACCCGAGCGGATCGTCGCCCAGGTGGGCGTTGGCGGGGCCAGACCGGAGGGCGTCGAATGTCACGACACCTTGCCGTTCGACGACATGCTGGCGATGCTCGATCGCGCCGACATCGTTGTATGCCACGGCGGAACGGGCTCCTTGATCACCGCCCTTCGCGCGGGGTGCCGCGTCGTCGCCATGCCGCGCGCGTTCAGTGACGGCGATCATTACGACGATCATCAGCTTGAAATTACCGAAGCTTTCGCCTCGCGTGGTCTCATACAGATCGCCCGCGGACCGGACGATTTGCCGGCCGCCTTGGCTGCCGCCCGCGCGGCGCCGCCAATGATGGCCACCAGCGATCCGGCGGCGTTGTCGGCGTACATTACTTCGCTTCTGGCGCGGTGGAGCGCCGCCTGATATGGCCGGAAACCCTTGCGCTGAGCCTCCGCTCTGGCCCGATTCCGCCAGGCAAGCCGGCGCCGCGGGCGTCAAATTCTCCAGGATCGCCTCGCGGCGAGACACCGACCGACCATAGCAATCGAGAGTCTTCATGGAACGAGCGAACTATATCTTCACCAGTGAGAGCGTGTCCGAGGGGCATCCCGACAAGGTCGCGGACCGTATCTCCGACACCGTGGTGGACGCCTTCCTGGCCGTGGACCCGGTTGCTCGCGTCGCCTGTGAGACGTTGGTCACGACCAACCGTATCGTGCTCGCCGGAGAGGTTCGCGCCGCCGAACATCTGATCGGCGGAATCATGGAGGGGCTGGAAGCCAAGACGCGCGCGGCGATCAAGGACATCGGCTACGAGCAGGACGGCTTTCATTGGCGCACGTCGGATTTCGCCTGTTACCTCCACCCGCAGTCCAGCGATATCGCCCAGGGTGTCGACGCCGCCGGCAACAAGGACGAAGGGGCGGGCGACCAGGGCATCATGTTCGGCTACGCCACCGCCGAAACCCCTGAGCTCATGCCGGCGACCCTCCAGTATTCACACAACATACTCAAATCGTTGGCCAAGGCGCGTCACGAAGACAAGAGCCTGGGTCTGGAGCCGGACGCCAAGAGCCAGGTCACGCTGGAGTACGTTGATCATAAACCCGCCCGCGTCGCGTCGATCGTGCTCTCCACTCAACACCGGGAAGGCCTGTCGCCAGCCGATATTCATGACCTCGCGCGCCCGTACATCCTGGATGTCTTCCCCGAAGGATTCGTCGACGCTCAGACCCAGTGGCATGTGAATCCGACGGGCAATTTTGTGATCGGCGGACCGGATGGCGACTGTGGCCTGACCGGCCGCAAAATCATCGTCGACACCTACGGCGGCGCGGCCCCCCATGGCGGCGGCGCCTTTTCGGGCAAGGACCCGACCAAGGTCGATCGCTCCGCGGCCTACGCCTGCCGCTACCTCGCCAAGAATGTCGTGGCGGCGGGCCTGGCGCGACGGTGCACGATACAGATCGGTTACGCGATCGGCGTGTCCCGTCCGTTGAGCTTCTATGTTGATCTCCATGACGGCGGCCAGGTGGATCCGGCTAAGCTCGAGGCGGTCCTGCCGCAACTGATCGGCGGCGCCACGCCGCGTGCGATTCGCGAACACCTGGGCCTCAACCGGCCGATCTACGCCCGCACCGCCGCCTATGGGCACTTTGGCCGCGAGCCTGACGCGGACGGCGGGTTCTCCTGGGAGAAAACCGATCTGGTCGACGAACTTCGACGGGCGCTCTGAGCGGGATTTGAGAGCGAGGTCGTCGTGGGCGGCGCACCGACCGATGTCGCAATGATCCCGGCCCCCACCGTCAGTGTCATCGTGCCCCACTACAATGACCTGCCCGCCCTGGACATTTGCCTTCAGTCACTGACCCGACAGACCTATCCCGCCGACCGCCTTGAGATCGTGGTCGCCGACAATGGCTCTCCGCAGGGCGTCGGGGCGGTCGGCGACCTGATCGGCGGTCGGGCGAAGCTGGTGAGCGTCACCGAAAGGGGCGCCGGGCCGGCGCGCAACGGCGCCGTCGCGGCCTCCGCCGGAACTCTGCTCGCATTCATCGACTCCGACTGTATCGCCGAGCCCGAGTGGGTCGCCCAGGGCGTCGCCGGCCTTGATCGTTTCGATTTCGTCGGGGGACGGGTGAAGGTTGGGGTCAGGGATCCCGCCCGGATGACCCCGTCCGAGGCGTTCGAGCGTGTGTTCGCCTTCGATTTTGAGACATATATCAACAAGAAAGGCTTCACGGGCGCCGGCAACCTGTTCTGTACCCGCGCCGTATTCGACGATGTCGGCGGCTTCCGCGCGACCGTGTCAGAGGACGTGGAGTGGTCGCACCGCGCCCGCGGCAAGGGCTGGCGCCTGGGGTACGCGCCCGCCGCGATCGTGACCCATCCCGCCCGCCAGACGTGGCCGGAACTGAAGAGAAAGTGGCGCCGTATAACGGCCGAGAGCTATGCGCTCGCCCGCGAAAACCAGGGCGGGCGTCTGGGATGGCTGCTGAGGGTGATGGCGCTGCCCGCGTCGGCGGTCTTCCACACGCCCAAGGTCTTGCGCAGCGGCGAGCTCCATGGGTTGGACCAGCGGCTGGCCGCATTGGAAACCTTGTATCGGCTCCGATTTTGGCGCGCGGCCGAGGGTCTCAGGCTTCTGACGGGGGCGGGCGGTTGACCGCGGCTCGGACCGCGACGCGACTCCCTTGCCTCAAGCGGCCGAACCAGCGGTCTCGATCCGGGCGGGGTTGCCCAGCGCGGTGGAGTGATCGGGCATGTCCCGGTTAACCAGCGCGCCCGGCTCTACTACGCAATCGTCGCCGATCGTCACGCCAGGCATGATGATCGCCCGCGGACCGATGTGGCAGCGCGCGCCAACGCGCGTATCCAGATACAGTCCGCGGGTGAAGTCATGCGTCAACACGACCGCCTCGGCTTCGATTTGGGTGTGCTCGCCGATGTGAACCCCGCGAGGCCAGGTGCGGTCGATCAATGCCGATGGATCGATCCAGGCGCTAGGGTGAACATCCATGCCCCAGATCAGCTTCCGTATCATTTTGTTGATCGACGCTCGCGCGCGCGTGGTAACATTGCGCTTACTGCTCACTGGCCCCGCGCCCCCGCCCATGTTTCCCTCGTCATTCCTGTCAGCCCCGGCCTGAGGCGAAAATCGATGGCATTGCGGTCACTAAATCAACTGCGCAGCCTCCGCGTCATGCTGATGCGTTTGCGGACGCTGTGGCTGAACGGGATTGTGGGTGTGCGGGCGCCCTTGTCAATTCAACCATCGTTCTCAAGTCGCATACGGCCCGGACGACGCGGCTCGATCGAGATTGGCGAGAACACGCTGATCTCGTTCAAGACCTTGATTTACAGCTACGACGCCCGGACAGGTCGGGATCGGCCGGTTCGCATCGGGTCTGGTTGCTTTATCGGCGGCGGCGCCATGGTCCTTCCGGGCGTTACGATCGGAGATGGCGCCATTGTTGGCGGCGGATCGGTCGTTTTCGACGATGTGCCGCCGCGTTCGATCGTCGTGGGGAACCCAGCCAAGGTCCTGCGGCGGGATATCGAGGCGGGTCCCTACGGCCGGTTGAGCGGCGCGGACGAAAATACCGCGAGATTGTGGAGTTGGCGGGATTGAGCCGGTAAGCTGCGGGCGGCCAGGAACCGCGCCGGAACGCGACGATCCAACAGCGACGGTTGGGAATTTGCGCCTCCGGCGGAACCATAAAAGGCACAGCACCCAGGATTATTGGACAACCCAACGGTCTCGACGTTGATATCACCGCTCCCGGTGTCTAACGAGGGAGTCGCGGATCGGGTCGCAAAAGGCAATAAGTGTGATGCTTGGACGACCGCGGGAAACGGTGTGATATCGGCGGTCAGCGACATGCACGCATCGTTTGCACAGGATCCGGGTTGGCAAGATACGGATACGATATGCGACGTCGGACGGGCGGGCCCCCGATGACATGCCACCATGATACGGGCGTCGGCCGGGATTTCGGTTGTCAATGAAACCTGCGATATCGTCGTCAGCTGATGGGCTTAGCGAGCTTATTCCCGAGTTTGAATATCAACCTGGTGTCGAGCGGCGGCGCGGTGCTGGTATTTATTTTTTTGCGTCGATCGTGTCTCAGGTATCTGTTCTATTGCGGTTCGTAATATTGGCACGTTTGCTGGGGCCGGAACAGGTTGGGCTCGCGGCTCTTCTCACGATTACGGGTAGTTTTTTTGATTTGATTAGCGACACAGGCAGTGATCGGTTTCTAGTTCAGGATCGCCATGGCGATGAGCCAGAGGTGCAAAAGCTCGTGCAGCTTGTATACGCGGGTCGCGGCGTGTTGATCGCTATGGCGCTTGTGGTCATCGCGGTTCCGGCGGCCAAACTATACGGTGCGCCTAAGTTGGAGGGGGGGCTTGTTTGGCTGGCGCTTTCACCACTCATCCTAGGCTTTATGCATCTCGACGTACGGCGAACGCAGCGCGACCACGATTTCCGACCTCAGGCGATTTGCATGATCGCCTCCGATTGTGCGGGCCTTATCGCAGCGTCCGCCGCCGCTTGGCTGGTCCGTGACTTCTCCGCCATTCTCTATGGGTTGATTGCGCGGGCAATTGTAATGACCGGCGTGTCACATGTGGTCGCCAAACGAAGGTATGGCTGGGCGTGGGATGCGGACCATGGACCACGCCTCACTCGTTTCGCAGCCCCGCTCTTGCTAAACGGCGTCATTATATTCCTAACGGCTCAAGGGGATCGTGTATTTGTTGGAAAAATGTTCGGCGCCACGGCGTTGGGTTTATACTCGTCTACAATATTATTGATCTACTACCCAGCCGTTCTATTAGCTAATTATATACATGCAATTTACATTCCTATCGTGGCCGCGCAGCGAGACAACGTAGCCGGGCGGACGGCGGTCAGCGATTTGCTGGGTGGTCAGACCTTGTTGCTCTCGGTTGCCATGGCCATTGGCTTCGCGGTCGTCGGACCGATTCTGGCGCCATTTCTGTTCGGGGCCCGGTTTGCGCAGGATCCTCTCTTAGTTGGCTTGATCGGGATGCTCCAGGCATTTCGGTTTCTTTTGAGTTGGCCCACGACAGTGGCGTTGTCGTTGGGCCGTAGCGTGACCGTTCTTGTCAGCAACCTCGCCCATATGTTCGCTTTTGTCGGGGGGGGCATCGGACTGATAGTGATAGGCGGGCTCGTCGGCGTCGTGGCTGGGTTTGTCGTGGGAGAAGCGATCGCTACAGGCGTGGCCATCGCCAAACTCAATGTCGACATGGCGTTGAAACCCACCAGGGGATTTGACAAACTTGCCGCCATGATCGCCCTGATGGCCATTGTTGTCGCGGGAGACTGGGCCTGGAAGCTGAAGCAATGGCCAGCCGCGGCGATGGTGGGCGCTGCCGGAACAATGCTGGTGGCGTGGCTGATCTATCGTGAGGCCGCGGCGTTGCGGGACGCCATTCAAGTCGCAAGACGAGCCGTAACGCGGCGGGGCCCAAGGTGTACGCGCCCATGAGGATCGCCGGGATATCGCTATCGTTCTTAAATGTCGTCAATCGGCGTAAGTCGGCTTCCGCAGTCGCGGGGACCGCGCCGGAGTTTGGGCGCGTTCTCAAGCCCTATTGCGACTACGACAATCCCTCTAGCCGCCGTCTGAAAACTTTCCTTCTGGCGGCAGTGCTTGGGTATTGCTTTCTCAGCGGATTCGGATTTGCCCTGATCGGTCAATACCTTCCGGTCGTGTTTCTGATGCCGATTGCGGCTCTTGCGATGGCGGTGATTTGGGCATTGCCGGACAGTCGCAAGGCCCCGATTGACACCCTTTGGGCCTGGGTCGTCGCATTCGTAGTCTGCCTCGTAGTTTGGCCAAATTATATCGCTCTCGCGCTCCCGGGGCTTCCGTGGATCACGATGGCCCGGCTGACCGGTTTTCCGTTGACGGCGGTCCTCTTGGTGTGTGTGTCAACCTCAAAGACGCTTCGGTCTAGGATCGCGACTGCGGTTCGCGCATCGCCGTTGGTTTGGAAGTTGCTTGTGGGATTTGTGCTTATCTCGGCAACATCAGTGATTTATTCTATACGACCGACATTTTCTGCCGACAAATTCATACTTGCTCAGATCACGTGGACCGCGCTTTTTTTTACAGGTGTGTACGTCTTTCTTACTCCGGGGCGTGTGGTCAAGATGGCCGCCATTCTCTGGGCGATGGCCCTCGTGGTCGGGGCGATCGGCGTGTGGGAATGGCGAGCCCAACATGTGTTGTGGGCAGGCCATATCCCGAGCTTTCTGCAGATTGACGACCCTTCCGTGAGCGCGACGCTGGAGGGTAATCGGCGTACCGGCCAATGGGGTGTGTATCGGGTTGTCAGCACATTCAGCACGCCGCTTGGGCTCGGCGAGTACATGGCGATCGTTATGCCGATCATTATGCAATTCGCCATGGGCCGTTTCGGGTGGGCGGTGCGCGTCGCCGCCTGGCTGTCTGCGCTCTTTGCCCTTTTTGTGGCGCAAATCAGCGGTTCCCGGCTTGGTATGGTCGGGAGTCTTCTCGCCATAGTATTTTACATCGGCATCTGGGCTAGTCTAAAATGGAGACGCGAACGGCAAAGCATTCTGCCTCCTTTCATTGTAATTAGCTACCCGACTCTCACCATGATTGGCGTGGTTGCTATATCATCTATCGGCAGATTGAGGCATATTGTTTGGGGGGATGGTTCTCAGGGCTTCAGTGACCAGGGGCGAATGGATCAATGGTCTATGGGCTGGCCGAAAATACTGTCTAGACCTATCGGGTACGGGTTTGGTATGGCGGGAGACGCTCTTGGGTATTCGTCGCCAGGGGGGTTCTTGACGATAGATAGTTACTATTTGTCGGTATTGATGGAAATTGGAATAGTGGGGTTTGTGTTTTACTACGGCATGTTTGCGGCTTCGATCTTTTATATGGCTAATTCTATTTACCGATTCAGATTGAAAACCTTAGAGTTGGAATTCATAATCGCCCTTATGATATCTTTGTTGAATTTTTTGATCATTAAATCTGTTTTCAGTCAGCAAGACAATCACCCATTGGTGTTCCTGATCCTGGGGATGTCTGTCGCGCTGATTTACCGCGTCACGACTGGAGATCCTGGCGTCGCGCCAGGGCGCACCGGCCTGAGCGCGGTCGCAGGCGTTCGTGTTTAGTTCAATATGGCCCTCCCTGCCTACCTACGACGCGGAAATGACGGAGCTCGAGACGCTTCTGTCAAGGTGGGTACGGTCACTTTCACGGATGGGTATGCCCATGCGACTCAGGATAAATCTGACACCCCGTTCGAGCATTTAGGATTTAAACATGCACCTTGAGCGACGAATCTTGGTGACAGGCGGGGCGGGATTCCTCGGGTCGCATCTGTGCGAGCGGTTGGTGGGGTATGGCCATCAAGTGCTGTGTTTGGACAACTTTTTCACCGGGACGAAAAGAAACATTGACCATTTATTAGACAGGAAGAATTTCGAATTGCTTAGGCACGATATTACCTTCCCAATTTCTTTAGAAGTTGATGAGATCTATAACCTAGCCTGCCCAGCTTCGCCGATCCATTATCAGAGAGATCCAGTTCAGACAACGAAGACGAGTGTCCTTGGCGCCATCAACATGCTTGGATTGGCGAAGAGGGTTGGCGGTAAGATTTTTCAGGCGTCTACGAGCGAAGTGTATGGGGATCCATCGGTCCATCCTCAACCGGAAGACTATTGGGGAAACGTAAATCCAATCGGGACGAGATCGTGCTATGACGAGGGCAAGCGGTGCGCTGAAACGCTATTCTTTGATTACAGACGACAGCACGATCTTGAAATTAAGGTTGCGAGAATATTTAACACCTATGGCCCGCGCACTCACCCGAACGATGGACGAGTGGTTTCAAGTTTTATAGTGCAGGCACTGACAAATCAACCGATCACGATTTTCGGCAATGGCCAACAAACGCGTTCTTTTTGCTATGTCGACGATCTAGTTGAAGGTTTTGTGCGGCTGATGGGAAGTGCGAAATCGGTCGCTGGCCCGATCAATTTGGGTAATCCGAATGAATTCACGATTGGCGAATTGGCGGCCAAGATCATCGACCTGACTAACTCAAAATCTAAGATCGTATACCACGCGTTGCCTGAGGACGACCCAAAGCAGCGTAAACCTGACATATCTCTCGCCAAATCCACCTTGGATTGGGAGCCGAAAATTCACCTCGAAGAGGGATTGCGAAAGACGATCCCGTATTTCGACGAACTCATCTCTGGCGGCCTGTTTGTCCCGCCTCGACCCGGCGTCTAGGAGGCTTGGGTAGGCGATGGCGCGAGACCTAGTGTTTGGCTTTTGGCACGAAACTTGGGCGTCGGCAGTCGAGCGCCAATTCATGCCGCCAGATCGATTGGCTACATCGCTACTCATGCATGACGCTGTTGGACGACTTATCGTGGCCAACCCGTTCCGCAGTGGTCCAACCCAACTGGCGCGGTATGTGATGGGTCGCAGGCAGGCGCAGTTTCCGTCGAGCGTGGCGGCTCGACTGTTCTCGCCAATGCGCCTACGACGGGAGGACGGAACCGACCGACCTGCCTTGGAGCGGACATACCGTGACTATGACCAGAGGTTGGAATCCGCCGCCAAAAAGCTCGGCCTAGACCGTCCCGCTTTGATCACAACCAACCCTTTTCACGCAGCGTACGCGCCATTGGAATGGGCCGGACCGGTCACCTACTACGGCTGGGATGATTGGGTGGCGCTGCCAGTGTTGGATAGATGGCGATCCAGTCTTGAGGACGCCTATTCATGCATACGGGCGCGCGGGCACCGGGTCTGTGCCGTTTCGCAGCCCCTGTTGGATCGTCTCGACCCCATCGGCCCTGGCGTTGTGACGCCCAATGGGATCACGCCGGCCGAGTGGCAGCCGCCCTGGGCGTCGTCGCCCGCAATGCGGTCATTGCCAGGGCCACGCATGCTGTATGTGGGCGCGATCCACAACCGACTTGATCTATCGGCCTTTGCGGAATTGTCGCGTGCGTTTGCCTCAGGCTCGATCGTTGTCGTTGGCCCCGTGGCGGATCAGGCGGTGCTGGCAAGCCTTCGCATGCTGTCTAACGTTCATATCTGGGGAGCCTTACCCAGGCGCGAAATCGCGGGCCTGATACGCGACGCGGATGTTTGTTTGATGCCGCATTTGAAAAACGCACTTACCGTTTCGATGAGCCCGCTGAAAATCTATGAATATTGCGCCGCTGGAAGACCGTCCGTTGCCACCGATCTGCCTCCTGTGCGCAACATACACCAAGCGGTTCACCTGGTTGAAGAGGGCGGGTCATTCCCTGCAACTGTGGCACGTGCCCTCGAATACGGACCAATGCCTGAGGATCAGCGTCATAATTTTGTTGTCGAGAACGCGTGGTCCCGTCGCCATGACGACATCCTTCGTTTCGCGCTCGACTAATTTGAACGCGAAGGGAACTCGATGATCAAGCAAACGCTCCGAAATGGGCTCCTTCGTCTGGGTGTCTATGTGAGCCGCGCAAGTTCGATCCCCTTCGGCGTTGACGCGTACGCCGATATCGCCGCGCTTGAGCCTAGTGTCGCGGTGGCCTTCGATGTCGGCGCGAATAGAGGACAGACCGTTGCACGCATGCGCGCGCACCTTCCGAATGTGCGGATATTTTCATTCGAGCCGGTGGCGTCGACATTCACGATCCTGAAAAACAATGTCAATCGCGACCGCGGGGTGGAATGCCTGCAGATGGCGTTGGGTGATCTCAAAGGGCAGGCTGAGATTGCTATATCCAAAGTGAGCGATCGCAATACCTTGAGTGCCTTGGCTGGTCCCGATCACACTACGGAGGTCATTTCCGTTACGACCGTCGATGACTTTGTTGCGGAGCGAAATTTAGAGCGAATAGATATTCTAAAGATGGACACCGAGGGTTACGAATCTGCGGTCCTGCGAGGCGCCGCGAAGTCGTTTGAAGCCAACAGGATCGGGTTTGTCTTAGCTGAATGTGAATTTACGCCAAATCCGGCTGAACCGCACGGGGACTTCTTCGAGATTTTGAAGTTCTTGAGTCCCTTCGGTTACAGGGTTGTCGCCTTCTATTCTGGCGGCGTTGACGCCAATGGGTGGCGGTGGGGCGACGTGCTCTTCGCGCGCCCATGCGCTGGTAGACCCGTCACTTGCTCGCCGTTCACCCGCTAGCGATGGACAACCGAGCAGACTTGTCACCGGGGGCGTTGAAAGTAGGCAGACCCCGGCCGCCAACTCAGCGTTACGGCGGCCAGGTGAGAGTCAACTTAGCGGAACCTAGGCCTCGCGGCGCCATTGGCGCATTGTTAGCTGGCGTAACAATCGTTGCGACCTTCACTCTGGCGTCGATGCGGTTCGCACATGCGAATCCGTGACCGCCTGATCGACGCTGTTCTGGCGGCCTTTTCATTGGTGGCCGCGCCGTTTCTGATTGGGCTAGCCCGCAAGCGATGGGGGCTGCGATTGACCCGCCGCATACACGACCGCATTGGGGTCACCGTCGTTCGTAACCACTACTATGAACCGGTGGTGACGGACGTTGACCTGCCGACGCCGCCAGACCGGATTCGAGATCTGCCGGGAGTTGACCTCAATCTTGCTGGTCAGAGGGCCACGCTCGCACAATTCCGTTTCTCCAATGAACTTCTGGCCTTGGATGGAGCCGCAGTGGGTGAGCGCTGTTTTCGGTACAGTAATCAGGACGATATGTTTGGTGAAGGCGACGCCGACGCACTGTACTGCTTCATCCGCGCCTTCAAGCCGCGGACTTTCATCGAGATTGGCTGTGGGCAGTCGTCGTTGGTGGCTCAGATTGCGTCGCGCAAGAATCTCGCCGAGAATCCGGCGTCGACGATGCACCACTTCTGCTTCGAGCCGTTTCACAACGGCTGGCTAAGCGAGATTGGCGCTGACTTTCGCCGCGAGAGAGCGCAAGATATCGATCCGGCCATTTTCGCTGCCCTTCAGCCCAATGATATCGTCTTCATCGACTCGACCCATGTTGTCAGGGCGCAGGGCGATGTAGAACATGAACTATTGAGGGTGTTGCCGATCTTACCGCCAGGTGTCCTGGTGCATTTCCACGATATATTTACGCCGCGGGACTACACCGATAGTTTCTTGCTCAAAGATAGGCGGTTCTGGACTGAGCAATACATGATTGAAGCCTTCTTAACCTTCAACAGTGCCTACGAGGTCATCCTGGCCCTGAACTTCCTGCACAAAGACCGCAATCCTGCGCTCTATGAGGCCATACCGAGTCTGGCCGGCAAGCCGTGGCTTGAGCCGGGATCGTTCTGGATCCGACGATTGCCGCTTCCCTAATTTGAGACAAGTTTTTGCGAATCTGCGGTCAGGCATAGTTTCTGGCAGAATGCCCCCGCCGATTGATGTCAAAGGAAATGAAATGCGCATGTTTAAGAAGCGGCACACTAAATTCATCCTAACCTGCGTGGGCCTGATGGGGGCGATGGTGGGCGGCTGTCCAGCCGACGCGTTCGACTTCAACGCGATGTGTGCGCATCTTGGGGGGGGCGGCTTTAGGCCTCGCGTTGCAACGCCATCAACCCTGAACGCAATTTTGAGCCGCGCAGAAGCCGGCGCCGTAATTTCGTTGTCTGGCGGCGCCTATGGGCACGTGACGCTAAGTAGGGCCAATAGTGGCGTCGTCACCATAGAGGGCGCTCCCGGCCAAAAATCAGTCTTGTCGTCGCTAAAAATTCGCGGCGGACCGTGGATCGTGCGCGGCCTCAAAGTCGTAGGCTTATCCTCCCAGATACAGGACGGCGCAGCGCCACTATGGGGTGCTTGGCCGAGTCACGATTCACTCGTCAAAATCGACAACGCCAACAACGTCTTGTTCGATGGGAATATAGTGGCGTCCGCAGACGGCGAGTTTCCGTGGAGAGAGGAGACGAAGGGTGTCGCCGACCCGGCTGGCCCGGCAACCGGTGTTCACGCGGGAAATTCAACCTGCGTGACTATTTCCAACAATTCAATTTACAATGTTTTCAACGGAATTAGCGTTGAAGGAAATCAGGTTGGTAATAACGGAAAATATTTTCAAATATTAAATAACAAAATCGACAATTTTGCGGGTGATGGAATTGATCATTCGATAAGCTACGCTACAATCAAGGGAAACATTATTGAAAATAATCACGATATCTGTAAAAGCCAATGCGTGCACTCGGATGGCATACAGGGTTGGAATTACAACAATCAAATGGGTATTGTAAACTATGACGTTACAATCGACGGGAATACAATAATAGTATATACAAAGAATATACATCTTATGCCTTCAAGCGACTTGCAAGGAATTACCATATTTGACGGTTTTTGGAGGGGCGTGAATGTCCTTAATAACGTTGTTGTTTCCAACACGTGGCACGGTATAACCTTAATGGGGGTTGATGGAGCTCATATCATCAACAATACTATTGTTTCGGTGGGTTACAAAAAAACAACGTGGTTGAATGTCGGTGGAAAGTCTCACCAAGGATCTTTCTCGAAACACGTGTTAGTAAGAAATAACATCACGCCGTATATGTATATAGAGAAAACGGCGTTGCCGGCAGAAGATCTAAAGCTAGATCACAATATCGTTGGCTACGATCCGAAGAAATTATTTGTGGAATTTGATCCATCGCTCGGGCGATACGATCTTCATTTGCGGCCAGGTGCGCCAGTGTTTGGTCTGGGTGATCCCGATCTAGCCCCGCCGCGCGATCGAGACGGCGTCGCTCGCGTCGCCCCCATTGACCTCGGAGCCTACCAGCGTGCACACTGAACTAGAAGATTTCGGGGGCCTCACCATTCGCGCAATGCGCTCGGGATTGCCGAGTGCTCGGCAGTTTGTCGGCGGATCTGGCTGGCTTGCGAACTTGCCATAAGCTTTCGGGATTCGGCGCGTTTGGGCCCGATGAAGTGCGCGGGCCGTTGTGACCCGCAGTGCGCCAGATTGGATGGGATGAAATGCCGGTTTCTATGCGGTTTGCGGCCACCGACATTGTGCGGATGATTTCATTTAGCATAGCGGTGCTGATGCCTCTGCCTGCGGCGGCGTTCAATTTTAATGCTCAGTGTGCCGAGCCTGGCCCAGGGTCTTCAAACCAACGCATCGCGACGCCGAGTACCCTTGCCGCATTGATCAATTCCGCCCAACCTGGTGACGCAATCGCTTTGACCACTGGCAACTATGGCCATGTGGTCCTCAACAGATCCTTCGCTGGCTTTGTGACCGTGCAGAGCGCGCCCGGGCAGAGGCCGGTTCTAGCTTCGCTGCAGATTCGTGGCGGACCTTGGGCGGTCCGCGGCTTGATCGTGGAGGGCGTGTCCTCCGCCATTCAGGGTGGGGCCGCGCCACTGTGGGGCAACTGGCCGAGTCATGACTCGCTGGTCAAGATCGACAATGCGAACAACGTGATGTTTGAGGGCAATCTGGTCGCTTCATCCGAGGCGCCCTTTCCTTGGAAGCAGGAGTTTCCCGGGGTGCCGGACCCCCAAGGCCCCTCCAGCGGCATCCACGCTGGCAACTCATCCTGTGTCTCAATAGCATATAACAATATCTATAACGTGTTCAATGGAATCGAAGTGTCCGGGGACCAGGTTGGTAGCAACGGAAAGTATTTCGTAATCATAGGGAACAAGATTGATAATTTTGCCGGAGATGGCATAGACCATTCGGTGAGTTACGCTTTGATAAAAAACAATTCAATTACAAACAATCACGGCATTTGCGGCGATGTGTGCGTGCATTCGGACGGCATTCAGGGTTGGAATTACAATAATTTGTCGGGTATCATAAATTATGATATTACAATTGATAGCAATACTATCATTTCCCAAAACGTGCCTAGCTTGCCTATGCCGTCCGATAACCTTCAAGGAATAACGATATTTGACGGATTTTGGAGCGGTGTCAATATTTTGAACAATGTTGTGGTTTCAAATACTTATCACGGTATTTCGCTGTACGGCGTTACCGGTCTCGCGGTGATCAACAATACCGTTGCTGCGGATCGTAGCGGAATTAGCTCTTGGATTGGTGTTGGCGGCACCTCGCACCAAGGTGGTATCTCCAGCAATATTATAGTCCGAAACAACATTGCGCCCTATATGTATGTCGCAAATACGTTACCGCGAGTCGTAGGTTTGGAAGTCGACCATAATAGTTTTGGCGCCGACCCGAAATCACTATTCTATGCATACGATCCCGTTAATTACGCTTTCGATTTGCACTTGCTTCCAGGATCCTCGGCCATTGGTCAGGGAAGCCCTAACCTAGCCCCGCCCTTTGATCATGATGGCGTCCCGCGTAGCGGAGCCATCAATATCGGAGCGTACCAAACTCCGAAATGAAGACTTCCTCGGTCCATGTAGGTTAGTGTCCATTGGAATCTGGTGGAGGTCTTTGTGGCATGACGGTTTCATTGAAGAACATCTAGCCCAGAAGGCGTGCCTAAAACGCTTCCGAGCAAAATAGGCGACTTCGTCGTTCTCCGTCTATGCAGGAGCGGCGTTGTTTGCGACGCGGTGTTAGGTTAGGCTCTGGCGAGTGGTCTGAGCACGGACGTTGCCAACAAGGCTGACGTCAGCCATCAAAAAATGACTCTCATTGTGACCTCAGCGGCCGACCTCGATGTCCTGGGGAGCGCGAGTATGCGAGGAAAGGGGTCATTAGCATGCCTGTGGAGTCTGCAACGGTCGGCAACAACTCCGAAGTCGTCGGGGCGTCGCCGCGAATAACATGGCTGCCTGTCATCGTCGTCGGTTACCGGAACGCGGGCGACATCGTCGATTGCATCGAAGCCCTCTCCAGATCGGCCGGCGAACGGTCGGTCTCGATTTTCGTGTGCGAGAATGGCGGAGCCGCGGCGGCTGAAAAGCTTGTCGCCGCCCTCGCGACCGACCTGTGCGAGATCTTGCCCGAAGTCGGGCTGCGCGAAAGTCGCTTCGAGGCGGTCACAGCTCTGAATGTTCGTGGGAAACAGATGCCGGTCTATGTGGGCTTGGCCGTCGAAAACCTTGGCTATGCCGGCGGCGTCAACGCGTGGCTACGCGAACTTCTGGGTTCGCCGACATGGTCGGGCGTTTGGCTACTCAATCCGGATGCTCAGCCTCTGTCGGGTGCGATTGATGCGCTCGTCGGCCACGCGGAAGCGCTCGGTCTGGGCATGACGGGGAGCCGGCTGGTCTCGTCGTCAGAAGCGCGAACAACAGAGGCTCGCGGACTTCGCTGGCGGCTCTTGGCTGCCAAGACGCTGGGGGTAGGAGCCGGGTGGCCGGTGAGCAAGGCGTTGAGCCCCGGCGAGCGGGAGGCGACGCTGCACTCCCCATCGGGGGCCTCGATTTATGTGTCGAAGGCCTGCATCGAAGCCATCGGCCTCATGCAGGAGCAGTATTTTCTGTACTATGAGGACTTGGAATGGGGACTCCGAGCGCTAAGGGCCGGTTTCAGGATCGGCTATGCCCATGAATCGGTTGTCGTCCACTCCGGTGGCACCACCATCGGTTCGCCCAAGGGCGGCCATGGCGGTTCGCCTATGGCGACATATCTGGAATTCAGAAACCGCCTGGCGTTCGTGAGGGCGAACTTTCCGCTCTGGACTTACTGGTCCTTCATGATGGCGCTTCTTCACGCGGTCAGGTTGCGGCCCAAGCGCCTGGCCGCCTGGGCGGTCAGGGGCACTCTCGATGGCATGCGTGGGCGCCTAGGCCGTCCGGACGCCATGCTGGCCTGGCATGGACGGCCCGAGCCGGGGAGCTTGGCGGGCGCGGCAAAATCGGAGCCGCCTGGTCGTCGGCAATCGTTGGCGAGGCCCTTTACCGGGGGCGCCCCCGCCGCGCCGACCCTCAAACAGGAACTCATCCTCAACTTCCACGGCGTTGGCAGCCCTCCCCCGTCGACGCCGGACTCGGAGCTGAAGTACTGGATTGATATCGCCCCGTTTCGCAGAACCCTTGATGCGATCTCGGCCTGCCAACGGGTGATGGACGACGTCAATTTCACAGTGACGTTTGACGACGGCAACGCCAGCGACGCAGAGGTCGCGGCCCCGGAACTGCACGCGCGAGGAATGTCGGGGAAGTTCTTCGTCCTGTCGGATCGCATCGGCCAGGACGGGTTTCTCGACAGCGCCGCCTTGGCGACCTTGCGATCCATGGGCATGACCGTGGGCAGCCACGGGGCCGCTCACCGCAATTGGCGTTTGCTGTCGGACCCAGAACTCTTCGCCGAGATTGATGGGGCTAAGGCCGCGCTGGAAAACATCGTCCGCGCGCCGATCGCGGAGGTGGCGATCCCTTTCGGGGCCTATGACCGTCGCGTTCTGGAGGCTCTTCGCCGGGCCGGGTTCTGGCGCGTGTACAGCAGCGACGGGGGGATGGCCAACCACAGCCAATGGCTATCGCCTCGCAACACCGTCACCGAGAACGGTCTTTCGCAGGCAGATATCGAGGAAATCCTCGCTCAGCAGCACGCCGCCAACAAGGTTCTGAAATACAGCTCGCGCCTCTATAAGAGGCTCCGGTAGTCCTCGTCGTGCGTCATCGCGAGTCAATTCAGTGAGGGAGGCTCGCGTTTGAGGTTGAGGGCCGTCCAAGCGCCTGCCGTTACGAGGCTGTCGCAAGACGATTGGTTGGCGATGGCGTCTCGATCGCCGGATTTCAGCTATCGCCAGACCTGGGCCTATGGGACGGCGGCGGCCGCGCGGGTCCGTTCGCAAGCCGAGTTTGTCGCCTTGGGCGACGCACGCGTACCCATCGGGCTCGCATGTGTAAGAGTGAGGGCCGTCAAATTTGCGCCGCTTGGCATCGCCTTCGTCGACTACGGGCCGCTGTGCCGCTTAGGCGTTGAAACGCCGACCGCCGACGCGTTGCGCGATAGCCTGCGGGCTCTGCTGTCCGAGTACGCTTTGCGCCGTTCACTGGTTGTGCGGGTGAACCCGCCGGTATCCGCGGACCCCGAGACGAGGCGCATTCAGCAGGATGTATTTGCCGACCTCGGGTTCGTGGCGAGCGCGCGTGCGCCGCACCGGACCATTCTGCTCGACGTGCGACCGTCCTTGGATGTCCTTAGACGAGGCCTCCACCAGAAGTGGCGCAACTGCCTCTCGCGGTCGGAACGGGAGCCTGTAGCGGTCCTCGCCGTTGGCTTGGAACGCTGGGACGAGTTTGCGGCTCTGTTTCAGGAAATGGTCACCAGGAAGGGATTTCCGGTCGCTATGGGGCCGACATTCTTTCGCGACGTGTTCTCTGGCGCCCGACCACAGGAAGATTTCAGGCTCCATGTCGCCTTGGAGGGCGGCGCCATGATCGGCGCGCATCTGGGCGCCTATGTCGGCGACACGGCCACCTACCTGCTCGGCGTGACGAGCCCAAGGGGCCGTCAGACCTTCGTATCCTACGCGCTTCAATGGGCCGCGATCTGTCACGCCCGCTTGGCCGGCTGCGCGTGGTACGATCTGGGCGGCATCGATCCCGAGGCGAACCCCGACGGCTACCTTTTCAAGAAACGCATGGGCGGCGTCGAGGCCGCCGAAATTGGTCCGTTCGATTGGTGCGCCAATCCGGTCGTGGGCCGCCTCATCCAGACCGTGGATCGGATTAGGCAATGGCGCGCACGTTGACGGCCGAACCACCCCGAATCCGGGGAGCGCCGCTGATAGCAATGCAGACGGGATCGACCTCTGCCGATGCGTGAAACGAGTTCCGCCGACGGCGGCGAATGACGCGCGTCAAGGGATTGTTTAACATTGCCTGCGATGCTGACGCTTGGCCAACAGGACGTGACCGTGGGCATGCACCGTAGACATACTCTTCTCGCAGCCGTATTGCCCGTGGCGATGGCCGTTGCCGCGCCGGTGTGCGCTCTGGCGGACCAGAGCCCCCAGATCCCGACCGAGCGCACCACCGAAGTCGATCTAATCGCACAGGTTCTTTACAACTCGAACTCAGCGGGGTCCGACCGTCAGACGGCCGTTCTGCGTGGACTGAAGTTGGAAGATGAGAGCTTCCGCCCTAGTCTGGACTTCGTCTTCGCGCGCGCCTTGGGCCCGACCATGGTGTTCGTGCGTGGTGGCGGCGGTTACGATGTCAATCGCGTCAACACAATTCGTAATGGCGGCAACGCCAATGTCGCTGGCGGCGCGGCGGCGCAGTTTGGTTACTGCAAGCCGAGCGTCGTCGGCGACTACATCCTAAGTCAAAGCGACATCAACGAACTCAGCCGAGGCATCATAAACAACTATCGCGACCAGGAAGACGTCACGGTGTCGGCGAAGTGTGGGCGCTCGATTGGCCTCGCCCCAAGCGCGTCCTTCACGCAGAGCTGGGCGCAGAACAGCGCTGTGCTCGACAAACAAATCAACGTCCAGAGTCAGACGGTGACCGCGGCTTTGGGATATCGGCGTCCGGTGTTCGGAGTGCTGTCGGTCACTGGAACGTTTCAGCAGGCAAACTACCCTAATCGGACGGTGGCGATCGGCTCCGGCCTCGGCTCCTATGGGTATACGCTATATGCTGGTGGCGTGAGCTATGAACACGTAGTGGGTGCGCGTATCGATGTTCTCGCGAGCGTCAGCTATTCGTCGTTGCGGCCAAACGCAAACGGCGCGACGGGATTCAACGGGGTCACCTATTCCGCTGATGTGACCTATCACGCGACGCCAAGAATTGACGCTCACGCAGGTGCGTCGCGCGCCACGGTCCCATCCAATCGGCCGGACGCAAACTTCTCGATCAACACCACCTACACCGCGGACGTCAGCTATCACCTGAACTCGCGGATTATGTTGAAAGTCGGGGGTGACCGAAGGGGGTTCGACTATCAGGACACGCTGCCTTTGGCTTTGCAGACCGACCTGACGAGGCAGACAATCTATGACGCTATGGGGTCGGTCACTTGGCAAGCCAACCGCCGAATCAGCTTCTCGTTCAATGCTGGCGACCAGGAGGTCAGTGCTAACTTTCCCGGGCTGAGCTATTCCGCCACTACCGTAAGTTTGACCTCGACCGCCAAGTTCTAGCAATCGACGACAAACGGCGTGACGCGGCTCTTTGCTTACGTCTTTACGCCGCCGTTACGGATGACTTCGTGATTGCGAATGACCTCTCGGGTCAGGAACGTCAGGAACTTCTCGGCGAACTCCGGCTCAAGATCCGCGTTTACCGCCAGCGAGCGTAGGCGGGCGATTTGCCTGGCCTCGCGCGCCGGGTCCGCCGGCGGCAGATTGAGGCGAGCCTTTAACTGACCCACCTTTTGCGTGCATTTGAATCGCTCCGCGAGCAGGTGGAGGATCGCCGTGTCGATGTTGTCGATCGAGTGCCGCAGTTCCGCCAGTTCTGGCGGGATGGTTTCGGGGGGGTGAATTGGGTCAGCCATGGTAGGCTTCGTCGCCACGATTGGCGTTCAGGTCAAGCCTTGGCCGCCGTCGGCGCCCAATTGTTCGAATCGACAGCCGTCTCCGCACATGGAATATCCCCAGGGCTCTGCCAGCAGGGCCGCCGCGACGAGGCGCGAGACCTCGACCGGGATGTTTGGAAACCGCCTAGGCGCTTCAGGAGACTTCATGAACTCGAACCTCACCGAACTGGCCGCCCGCGTGGGCGCCAAACTCAAGGCGCGCGGGGAAACCGTGGCCGTGGCGGAATCGTCGTCTGGCGGCTTGATCAGCGCGGCGCTGCTGGTGGTGCCCGGCGCCAGCGCCTATTTCCTTGGCGGCGCCGTGGTTTACACAGCCAAGGCGCGGATGAGCCTGATGGGCCTTCCCAGGGAGGCCGTCGCCGGCATGCGCTCGTCCAGCGAGCCCTACGCCTTGTTGCTGGCGCGCACGGCGCGAGAGAATCACGGCGCGACCTGGGGTCTGTCGGAAACCGGCGCGGCCGGCCCGACGGGCAATCCCTACGGCGACGCCGCCGGGCATAGCTGCATGGCCATCTCAGGTCCGATCGAGACAGCGTTCACGCTGGAGACGGGCGAGTCCGACCGCGCCGCCAATATGGACGCCTTCGCGATCGCGGCGCTCAAGCTCCTCGAAACGGCGTTGGACGAGGGGAAATAGGCAGGGGCTAGTTTACGACAGCCTCTGGGCCGTCCGTCAGGTCTCAGTGACGGCGGCCCCAGCCGTTCATCTGACCGGCGTCGATGGCGATGCTCACCGCCGACCTGTCGCTGAGGGGCAGGCACACGGCCCCGCCTGCCTCCCTGTAGCCATGCGTGCCCGCGGCCGCCCAAACCTCTCCATGCGGCGTCCTGTCGTTCCTGCCGTCGGCGGTCTTGGCCGGTCCACCGCACGGCCCGCGCGGACCAAGGACGTCAGGCCCGCGGCCGTAGCCGTCCAGCCTAAGCGTGTCCTCTGGCGCGGCGTTCGGCGAGACCAGAATCGGGTCGTGGACCGCCGTGGCGATTGTCTCCTGCGCAGGGGCCGCGTTCGCGGCGAACAGCGCCGCCAAAGCCGTGAGACCGACGATCGATTTCAAGATGGGTCTCAAGTCGATATCCTCTGCACCCCCGACCGGAGCCATAGAACAGCGTCGCGGCGGCGGAATTGCGACCTCGACATGCGCTGGAAACGTGGGCGCTGCCAGGAGCGCGGGCGCCCTCGCCCGCGCAGCGCGGGAAGCGCGCTCGTCCTAGCTGGCGGACGAACTCAACGGGGGCCTGGCAGTCGCGCGTGCGCGCGATCTGCGGGCGAGCGCGCCGCTGCGGCGCTGCGCCACAATTTCGTCACCGTATTAACGGTGATTTACGGTGAAACGGGGCCGAAAAGTGTCGCACGATGCGCCGATCGGCGGCATCAATTCGAGCGCCTCAAATCGACAAACCGAGGATCAGCGCGCCGCCGCCGAGGCGAAGTAGGCGATCAGGTCGGCGCGTTCCTTGGCGTCCGGCACGGAAATCGGCATGCCGGTCCCCGGGACGGCTTTGGCGGGGTCGGCCAGGAAGCGATCCAGATTGGGCCCGGTCCATGAAAGCTTCGACGCCTTGAGGGCGTCGGTGTAGGTAAAGCCTGCGACGGCGGCGGCCGGCCGTCCATAAACGCCCCGCAGGGTCGGTCCCTCGCCACCGCCTTCGGCCAGATGGCACAGAGCGCAGCGATCCTGATACAGCGCCTCGCCGGCCTTGGCGTCGCCCGCGCTCGGCTCGCCGGAGACAGAGGCGGCGATCGCCAGAACCAGGCAGGCGCCCGGCGCGATCAGCCAGGGTTTCTTCATCTTGAGTCCTTCCCATTTGAGCCGACGTAGGCGACGCGCCAGAGCGTGTTGCTGGCGTCGTCGGTGAAAAGCAGGGCCCCGTCGTGCGCCACCGCAACGCCCACGGGGCGTCCCCAGACGCCGCGATCGTCGACCACGAACCCGGTGACGAAATCCTCGTAGGTTCCGGTTGGCGCGCCGTTGACCACCTTCAGTCGCACGATCTTATAGCCGGTGCGCTTGGCGCGGTTCCAGGAGCCGTGCAGGGCCACGAATGCGTCTCCGCGCCAGCTGGCCGGGAACGCGGCCACACCTTGACGGGCGGTGTAGAAGGTCAGGCCCAGGGGGGCGGAGTGCGGCTGGATCAGGACATCGGGCGTCACCACGTCGCTCGCCAGGTCCGGCCGCTGGCCCTTCTTGCGCGGGTCCTCGTGGGCGCCGATGTAGAACCACGGCCAGCCATAGAAGCCGCCCGGCTTTATCCGGCTCACATAGTCGGGGGGCAAATCGTCGCCCAGGCTGTCCCGCTCGTTGACCGCGCACCACGGCGCGCCCGTGACCGCGCTGACGCGCAACGTGACGCAATTGCGGATTCCTGTGGCGTAGATGCGCTTGTCCCCGCCGTTGACGTTGAAGCTGAGGACGTCGGCGCGGTCTTCGTCCCGACCCCATGCGGCCCCTCGGGCGTGCAGCGCTTCCCACGATCTGGAGTCGGCCAGTGTCTTCGGCGCCATGCCTTCGGCAAGATTGGAACTTGAGCCGACGGAAACGAGCATTCGTGTGTCGTCCGCGGTGAACTCGACGTCCCGCGTGGTGTGGCCGCCGGTGGTGGCGGCGATCCTGGCGACAACCGATTCGGGTTCGCGCCGCGCCTTCATGTCCCCGTTGGCGTAGGCGAAGCGAACGATGGCGTTGTTGTTGGCGATGTAGACGAACCGAGGGTTCGGTCCCTTCGGATAGAAGGCGATACCGAATGGATGGTCCAGATTCGCGGCGAAGACCTGGCTGGCGAGGGGGGAGGCGGCGCCGTCGCGCGCGCGAAGTACGCTGACGCGGCCCACATCGGTCTCGGCGACAAAGATATCGCCATTGGGCGCGACACGGATCTGCCGGGGATGATCGAGCCTGGCGAAGGCCCCGACCGAGAATCCCGGGGGGGCCTTCGGTCGGGCGCCGTCGGGGCGAGCGACGACCGCCGGCGGGTAGGCGGAGGGGTGAGAGGCGTAAGGCGCGGGCATGTCGCCGGGGCCAATCCGGCGCACCACCCCTGGCGCGTCGTCGCGCCAGTCCCCCACGGCCGCCGCGCCCACGCGAACCTCTCCGTGGGCCGCAAGGGTTGGAGCCATCAGCATGGCGGCGACTGAGGCGTAAGCGAACGGGTGTTTCATGATCATTGATCGGTCCGAGGGCCTGACTAGCGCCGCTTGGCGGTTGCCCACATCGTCGCCCCCGCGCGCTCGTCTCTATCCGATAGGGCTCTGAGCGGGCAATCCTGGCTTCACGGCGCCGGACGAAGGGTTCACCCGATAGATCTGCAAAGCATCGCTGGGCGTGGATAGCAGGGTCAGCCACGCGGGGGTCTTGTGCGCGCGCAGGGCCAGCAACAGACTGCCGCGAGACTCCTGGGTGTAGTGACGCGGACAGTCCAGAACATAGGTCACGCCCAAGGCGCGAACCTTGGCCTCGGCCGGCGCCGGCGGTGTCTGCAAGGCGTCATGCGCCGCCAGGATCGCCGCGGACATGCGGTGATAGGGCGCATCGATCACGCTGTGCCTGGTCAGCGCCAGAACGTATGGGCCGAAGTCGATGTCCGAGAGAATGACGCCGGTCGGCAGTTTCTTGAGGGGGGCGAAAGTCCGGACGTCAAAGCATCCATCTCGCAGGAGCGGTGGCGGGGCCTTGACGGGCCTGGCGGGCTTTGCCCCGGCCTTGGCCATGGGGTGATCGAAGAAATAGTAGGAATCCAGCACAAGCAGACCCGGGGAGAGTGTGATCGACAGGATCGTGGCGGCGATCGCGCCGCCGCGGAAAAATCGATCCGACACCCAACCCAGTCCCGCACCCGCCACCGGCGTTCCGCACCAAAACAGGTAATCTTGCATGCGCCGCGCGCCGAAGCCGACATAGAGTCCCAAGGCCGCCAGCGTCAGAGCCAGGACCAGGTCCCAGCGCCGGTGCGACTTGCGCAGGGCGATGAGCGCGATTGCGCCGGCCAGAGCCATGACGCTCATGAACAGGCCGTGCATGGCGAGCTTGGGGTCGGTGAACAGGATCAGCAACCAGGGTTGCAACTCCTGAATATGGTTGAACCAGAACGAGCGGACCCGCGGATCCATGTCGGCGAACGGTCCCCGGGTGCACGCGGGGTCGAGGCCGATGTAGGCGAAGCCAGCGGCGACCGCGACGGCGCCAAGCGCCAGGATCAAGCCGGTGCGCGGGATCCTGGCCGCCACGGCGCCACAGGCGGCCAAGCCCACCCCCGCCACGGCAAGACCGGCGACAAGGTTCACGGCGAGAGCGTCGCAGAAAGGCAAACCCCAGCGCTCTGGCGGCGTCTGTAGAGCGTAAAATGTGGCGGCGCCGAGCGCCAGGGTCAGTCCATAGGCCACCGTGGCGCGGCCTTGCGATCGGTCTGCCGCCAGACGAACCGCGTAGCTCGCGCCGATCAGCGCGTGGAAGGGCAGGGCCTCCAGACCGATCGCCAAACCCAGGGCGGTGGCCAGTCCGGCGATGATGGCGTTTCGGCGTTCGTTTCGCGGCTCGATCGCCGCGGCGAAGGCCAAGGCCGTCATGACAATCTGAACATTGTGATGATCCACACGTCCAGGCAGAAACTGAATGAACATGCGCAGGTCGCAGGCGATCAAAAGCGCTGTCGCATAGACCGCGGCGCGGGATCCCAAGGTGCGCGCCGACCACACAACGGCGACCGCGCCGGGCGCCATCCAGGCCATCGGCCAGGCAAATCGCGTCCAAAGCTCGGCGGTGGCGGGCGAGACGAAGCGTGAGAGCAACCACATGATCGCGGCCAACGCCCCGTCCAGAAGCCTCGACCAATGCATGTAGACCCCGTGGGGTGGCCACAGCCGGGTGATTTTTTGGTCGTACCAGCCGTGTCCGGCCAAAAGGTCGTGGACAAGACTTAGGCGCGTGGCGTCGTCGGTGTCGCCTAGCGCGATGTCGATCCGATAGAACGAGGTGGCGAAGACGTACCAATTCACGGCGGTCGCCGCCAACGCCGCCAGCACCAACCAACGCCAGGGGGCCAGATTGGGGGCGGGGAAACGGGGCGCCGGGTGCGTCGTCGCGATCATGGGTTCGGCGATTGGCGCTGGCGGCATGAGGGTGATTAGCGCGAGCGTTGAGTCGCGTCACGCGGGCATGACGGACGATGCCTGAGAGGGAGCGTTAACGAGTGCGCGGGTACGGTCCACGCCGAACGCCCGCGAATCAGAGGATTGAATGACCGAAACTCCAGGCCAGTCGGTGGAAACGTTGGTGATCGGCGCCGGGCCCGCGGGGCTGACCGCGGCCTATACCCTGGCCAAGGCCGGGCGATCGGTATGTGTGATCGAGCGCGACCCTGCCTATGTGGGCGGCATCAGCCGTACGGCCAGCTATAACGGCTTTCTGTTCGACATCGGCGGACATCGCTTCTTCTCGAAGTCCAAAGAGGTCGTCGACCTTTGGGACGAGATTCTGCCGGACGACTTCATCGAGCGACCGAGGCTGTCGCGCATCTACTACGGCGGCAAATTCTATGCCTATCCGCTGCGGGCCTTCGAGGCGCTTGGCAACATGGGGATCTGGCGCAGCGCTCTGTGCATGGCGTCATACGGCTGGGCGAAGCTGACGCCCGTGCGTAACCCCAAGACGTTTCACCAATGGGTGCGAAACCAGTTCGGCGAGCGTCTGTTCGGCATCTTTTTCAAGACCTACACCGAAAAGGTGTGGGGTATGAGCTGCGACGACATCTCAGCCGATTGGGCCGCGCAGCGGATCAAGGGACTGGATCTGGCCGCCGCGATCATCGACGCGCTGAAACGATCCTTCGGCCTGGGCCGCCCCAAGGATGGCGGCCCGGTGGTCAAGACGCTGATCGAGTCCTTCCGCTACCCGCGCAAGGGTCCGGGCATGATGTGGGAAGCCTGCGCGGCGAAGATCAAGACCCTGGGCGGCGCCATTGACATGGGCTTGAGTGTCGAGGGGCTCAGCTGGGACGCTGCCGCTGGCGTTTGGAACGTCACCGTCAGGGCCGGGGACGGCTCGGCCAGCGTGCGCCAGGCCCGCAACGTGATTTCCTCGGCGCCGATGCGCGAGCTCGCCCACGCGATCACGCCCGCGCCAGACAGCCTCGCCTCCGCCGACGCGCTGAAATACCGTGACTTTCTGACCGTGGTGCTGATCGGCAAGTCGGCGAAGGAGCTTCCCGACAACTGGGTCTATATCCATGACCCGACGGTGCAGGTCGGCCGCGTGCAGAACTTCAGATCCTGGTCGCCAGAGATGATACCCGACGCCGACTCCACGTGCCTTGGCCTGGAGTATTTCTGTTTCGAGGGCGACGGCCTTTGGACCTCCGACGACGCTGAACTCGCCGCGCTCGCCAAGAAGGAGATCAATCAGATCGGTCTGATGCGCGCGCAGGACGTGGTCGACGCCTGCGTCGTGCGCCAACCCAAGGCCTATCCGGTCTATGATGAAACCTATCGGGAGAACGTGGACGCCGTTCGCGGCGAACTGGCCAGGTCCTATCCCACACTGCATCTGGCCGGCCGCAACGGCATGCACAAATACAACAATCAGGACCACGCCATGATGACGGGGCTGCTCACAGCCATGAACATCATCGCGGGCGAAGCGAAATTCGACCCTTGGGTCGTCAACGAGGACGCGGAATACGGCGAAGCCGGTTTGTCGGGCGCCCAGGAAGCGTTGGCGAGTGAGCGCCTGGTGCCACAGAGGGTGACCCCGTGATGGGCAAGGCGATGCGCGCGGCGACGGCGCGCCCGTGAACTTGATTTCGAGCCGCATCACTGGCGGCCTGGCGCGCCAGGCCGCCGGCTACCTGGTGGTGAGCGTTGTGGCGCTGGGCGCCGACGCCGGCCTTCTGTGGTGGCTCAGCGGTTTTGCCGGCGTGGATTACCGAGTGGCGGCGGGCATAGGTTTTGCCGTCGGCCTGGCCGTAAATTACCTGCTCAGCATCCGTTTCGTGTTTCACAACCATAGGCTGCGTGACCGGCGGATCGAATTTCTAGGCTTCGCGGTCATCGGGCTGTTGGGGTGGGCCCTCAACGAGGCGATCATCATCCTTGGCGTCCAGACCTTCAAGCTGGCGCCGATCGTCGCGAAGGTTCCCGCCACCGCGGTGGGGTTCGTCTTCAACTTCGGTTTGAGGCGGGCTCTACTGTTCAGCCAGTCGATCAAACGTTGACCTCGACCCCGATCCTGAAAATCCCGCGCCTGACGATCATCGCCTTGGCGCTGTTCGCCCTTATGGGGTGGGGATTCGCATATCTCTATTTTTCAAACACGCGCGGTCACCTCGACTTTCAGCATCACGCCGTCGGTCGAGACTTCATCAATGTCTGGATGGCGTCTCGGTTGACCCTCCAGGGGCATGTGGTCGATGTCTTTAGTCCGGCGCGTTACCTGGCCGCCGCCCATGCCCAGTTCGATCAACGACTGCCGCTTCACTTCTGGTCATACCCCCCGACAGCCCTGTTCACGACGCTCCCTTTTGGAGCTTTCGACTATCTCACGGCTTATGGGCTGTGGACGGTTGCAAGTCTGATTGTCCTGCTCGCCGCGGCCCGGACCTATGTGACCAATCGAACGGACTTATGTCTGCTGATGGCGTCGCCGGCGGTCGCGACGAACCTTGTGATGGGGCAAAACGGGTGCCTCACGGCCGCATTGCTGTTCTGCGGGCTGAGCGCTTTCGACAGCCGGCCGCGGCGAGCGGGGTTTTGGTTTGGCCTGCTGACCTTCAAGCCGCAGCTCGGTCTGCTCATCCCGGTCGCCGTGCTGGCTTCGCCGCGGCGTTGGACAATGTTGGCGATGGCCGGGGCGGTCGGCCTTGGCTTGGTCGCCTTGTCGATCGCGGTTTTCGGTGTCGCGAGTTGGCAGGCCTTCTTTCGCGATACGGCGCCGATGCAGTCGACCATGATGACCCGTGGCGTTGGGCCGATGCAGTGGATGTCGCCCTCGGCTTTCATGTCCGGCCGGGTGTTGAATCTTCCCCTGGCGGGCGTCATTGCTTTGCAGGCCCCTTTCACGGCCGTCGGCGTGTGGTTGGCTTGGCGGGCGTACCGGAGTTCCGCCGAGCCGGCCCTGAAGTCTGCCCAACTGATGGTGGCGACATTCCTGGCCTCGCCCCAGAGCTTTAACTATGACCTCATTCCGCTGGCCGCAGCGGCGCTGGTGCTCGCGCGGGGTCCGCGCAGCCTTGTCGATTCGTTTGCCGCTGTTTTGATCTGGATCGTGCCGATCGCCGTGATCCCTCTGAACTTTCAGGGCACGCCCATTGCGCCGTGCTTGATCGGCCTCGCCGCGTGGCGATTGGAAAAGCGGATCTCTGAACCGCGAACCTCGCTGACATGACTGATTTGGCGTGGACACGGCGATCGCTGCCCGTGAATCTGTTGATCGCCTGGCTGGTTGGTCTCGCGCCGCTCGCCGTTCTTGTCGGAATTGATTTCGCGCATTCGCCGCCGCCCGACATCGCGACCTTCTTCTTCGCCACTCAGGATGGGCCCTTTCTCGCCATCCTGTCGATTTTCATGATCGGGCTTTGCGCGCCCTGGCCAATTCTACGGCCAGCGGGTGCGGCTCGACTAAACACCTTCTTCGCCCGCAGGTCGGCGCTGTTCGTCGGCGAGATCGCCGTCATGGTCGCATGTATTGCCTATGCGGGATGGTTCTATGTCTATCAGCAATACCCGCTGTCGATGGACGAATACTGCGCTACATTCGATGCGCGGATCTTCGTCCACGGGACGGCCCGCGCGATAATTTCGCCGCAATGGCGCCCCCTCGCGTCGGCGCTACAGCCCATCTTCATTGTGATCGCTCCCGACCATGGGTCCTGGGCGTCTACATACCTGCCGATGAACGCCCTGGCGCGCGCGGGATTTCTGCTGCTGGGCGACCAGGCGCTCGCCGGCCCCGCCTGGGCGGCGCTTTCCATCATCATGGTCTATGCGGTGGCGCGCCGATTCTGGCCGCAGAGGCGCGACGCCGCGATCGTCTGTGTGGGATTGCTCGCCAGTTCCTCGCAGTTCCTTGTCGCCGCCATGTCAGCCTACGCCATGCCCGCGCACCTGGCGTTGAACCTAGTGTGGTTGTGGTTCTTCCTGCGACGAACGCCGTTTTCCCAAGGCGCTTCGGCGCTGACAGCCTTCGCGGCTTCGGGTCTGCACGAGTTGGTCTTTCATCCCTTATTCGCCGCTCCGTTCATAGCCGCGGCATGGCTCGAACCTTTGCTGCAAAAGGCCGATGAGGAGTCGGCTTCAAACGCTCGCCGGCTCGGGCGGTTTCGCTCTGCTCTGTCCTCCACAGCTTGGCGCGTCGCGGCCTTCCAGACCGCTGTCTTTGCGGCGGTCTGTCTCTTCTGGGTGTTGTACAAGGGCATGGTTGCGCATGCCTATGGCGATAGTCAGGGAGGCGGTGTGGCGCATGAAACCTCGGGCTTTCTCCAGCAGGCCGTCGCTCTGATCGCTCATCCTGACCCCTGGGCGAATAGTCACATGACCTTTAATCTTGCCCGTCTTGTCGCCTGGCAGAATCCGGCGACCCTGGGTTTGGCCTTCTTCGGCGTGAGGTACGCGTTGAGGAGTTCCAATCTGGCCTTTGCCGCGCTTTTCGTGGGCGTATGTCTGACGACGATCGCCATGTATGTTCTGCTTCCCTTTCAAGGCCATGGTTGGGGCTACCGCTATCTACACGGCCTTCTGGGCAGCCTGTGCCTGCTGGCGGGCCTTGGGTGGGTGAATTTGGTGAAGCCCGGTGAGCCGGGCCGCGCCTGGTTCGCGATTGCGGTGTCGCTCGCCTTTTCGCTCTTTGTCATCATGCCGATGCACGCCCTGCAGGTCTCGCGATTCATCTCACCCTATGCCCGCGCGCATGCCGCCTTGCTGCGGGCCCCTCAGGGCGTCGTGATGATAGACCCCAGCCATCTCTGGTATGCCCAGGACCTGGTGCGTAACGATCCCTGGCTGCGACAGGCGCCCAGGTTTCTCGATCTTCGCAGCCTCGACCCCGCCGATATTCGTCAGTTGTGCGCCAAGGGACCCGTCGGATTTTTCGGCCACGTTGACGGCGAGAAATTCGGAATCCTCCCCGCCTCGGACGGCACGAATGTGGGCGAGAAAGTCAGGCTGATGAAGTCGCTGCACTGTGGCGAACCCATATACCCGGTCCACGGCTGGGCCGTGGCGGCCCTGGATGGAGCGGACTCATGACAGAGCGGAACGACACGGTCGATGTCAGCATCGTCATGCCTTGTCTCAATGAGTCCCGCTCGCTCGAGGTCTGCATCACCGCGGCGAAGGACGCCTTACGCGAGATGTCCCAGAGGCTGGGCCTGACAGGTGAGGTGGTCATCGCCGATAACGGCAGCACAGACGGGTCGCAGGCCCTTGCCGAGCAGCTGGGCGCCAGAGTGGTGAACGTTGACGAAAAGGGTTACGGCGCGGCTTTGCGCGGTGGATTTCTCGCCGCCCACGGGCGTTACCTGGTCATGGGCGATGCGGACGGGTCTTACGAATTTCGCGAGTCCGTCGCCATGGTCGAGGCCCTGACCCAAGGGGCCGATCTGTGCATCGGTTCGAGGTTCAAGGGCGGAATCAAACCCGGGGCGATGCCGTGGAAGAACCGCTATATCGGCAACCCAGTCCTCACGGGCATCCTGAACTTGCTATTCCAGTCAGGCGTGGGCGACGCCCATTGCGGACTGCGGGCCTTGACGAAGGATTGCTTCGAACAGATGGGCCTGACCGGCGCCGGCATGGAATTCGCCAGCGAAATGGTGATCAAAGCTTCCTTGCTGCGCCTGCGCATCGCCGAGCGTCCCGCAACGCTGAGCCCCGATCTTCGGGATCGCGCGCCGCATTTGCGGCCATGGCGCGATGGCTGGCGACACCTGCGCTACCTGTTCATGCTCAGCCCGACCTGGCTTTTTGCGGCGCCCGCGATCCTGACGGGGGTGACCGGCGCCACCATCCTTGGATGGGCCTCCGGAATGGCGATCTTCCGCCCAGGTGTGGTGAGCGCGATCGGCAACTATTGGGTGATCCTGGCGGCGTCGATGGTTAGCCTTAGCCACATCGCGGCGATTTTGGCGTTCGCCAGCCACTTCAACGGCGTTAGGGTGGGCTATCGGCGCAATCGACCCTGGGTGGTCGGACTGACCCGGTGGATCACGCTTGAGACCATGCTGCTCGCTGGCCTCGCCCTGATGGTGTTGGGGGGCGCGATCCTGGCGTATGTGGTTTTGGCGTGGTCGACCCGTCACTTTGGTCCGACCCCTTTGGTCCTACCCGCCGTAGTCGGAACCCTTTGTGTCACTCTGGGGGCTCAGAACGTATTGGGCGGTTTCTTGCTTGCCATCGTCAGCGGCAATGAGGCGCGGTTTGCCAAGCAGCCAGCGCCGACCCCTTAGCGTCAGGACTGAGGACGTTTGTACACATGCGGGTTTTTGTACGCGCCGGGAGCGACTTTCAAGATCGTCGTGCGCAAAGCGTTGTCGACCGCCATTACCCGATCGGAGAGACTCGGCTGTTCCGCTCTGAAGGATGTGGCGTGAAAGTAAGCACCCTCGTCGGGCGAGTGTTTCGAAAAGTAATAGTTGGAAATGCAGCAGCGACGTCCCTCATGGGTAATCTCGTTGACGGAGTGCCAGGAGCGGCGATTGGTGACCATCAATACCAGGCGGTTGAATGTGCTTGGGATGGTGCGACAAGGTCCATGTGGGCCATCGTCCCAGAGTTGCAAGGACCCGCCCCATTCCGGTTGCCAGTTGGGCGTGACATAATACAACAGATTGAGCACCCGATAGCGTTGACGCGCCGCGTCATGGGAGTTGTCGAGGTGTGGTCTTAGATACCCCCCCTTAGTCATCAGACTGATCCCGCCGGCGTACAGATCAACATCCGGTTCAAGGTCCCTGAGTCCGGTGGCCGCTTCGATCGCCTGTACCACTCTTGGATCTTGAAACGCGTAAACCGCTTCCTCAAGCGCCGGGTTAAATTGATCCATCTGTGCGCCAACCAATTTGTTTTCCTTGATTGACCGCTTGAGCACCATGCGATTCGGGTCCGGGAAGGATTCGAACAGCGCGTGCGCCAGATTGTGAGGCAATAAATCGTCGACGCAACCGGACCGCACCCGATGGCCGATCGACATCTGCTCGGTGAGCGTTGCCGAGGATTCGGTCAGCCGAGCCAGAATCAGATCGGCGATTGCGGTGCTGTCCACGGTGGGCTCGCTCCCAAGTTGCAGCATTGGCCGCCGGCGAAGTGGCATCGGCGATTTCTGAATTCTCTTCGCGCCGAATCAAACCCGCGCGGGTACATTCTTACCCTCATATACTCAACGCAGAGATAACCCGTATGCGGTCGGTGGGATCAAAAATAGACCTGAACGGGGCGGGTTTGCTTTGACCAATTCGCTCCCGCGTGTCGCGGTGCTGTTGTCGACATATAATGGTGCGGAGTTTCTGGGCGCCCAGTTGGACAGCCTTGCGGCGCAGACCGGCGTCATTTGTGACCTGTTTGTCCGAGATGACGGATCCACGGACGAGACCCTGGCCGTGCTGGCACGCTACGCGAGCCAATGGCCTCGACTGGCAGCGCCGCTCATGGGGCCTAACCTGGGCCCGGCGATGAGCTTTCTTGAACTGTTGCGAGGCGTTCCCGATGGCTTCGACGCTTATGCGTTTTGCGATCAGGACGACGTTTGGCTTCCCGACAAGCTTTCAAGGGCGACGGCTCGGCTAAGCGAGAGTGATCCAAGGACTCCGATGCTCTACTGCTCCAGCGTGACCCTGGTGGACCAGTCGCTCAACCCGCTTGGCTTGGCTTTCGCCAATTCCGACACCCGCTTTGAACAGTTGCTTTTCAACAATACGGTCGGCGGAATGACTGTGGTGCTAAATCGCGCGCTGTTCGACCTTATTCAATCGGCCAAGCCGTCTGGCGATATCGTTATGCACGACTGGTGGTGCGCACTCGTCGCCGCTGGATGCGGCGCAATCGTATACGACCCGGCGCCGACTGCGCTCTACCGTCAGCACGGAGCCAATGTCATCGGCGCGCAATCCAGTCCCTTGGCGGTGTTATTGGGCCACTTGCGCCGGTTCCTGAAGAATCCTCGCGGCTTCTATCGTATTCATGGTCAATCGTTGGAATTGGAATGTTTATATGGGCGTCGTCTTTCCTCTGAGGCAAGCCGCACTCTACGTCAGCTTGTCGCCTCCAAGCGTTCGCTTGCAACACGAATTGCCTACGCCCTTTGGGGGCCGGTGGTGCGCCCAGGTTTTGCCGAGACGATCTTTGCACGAATTCTCATCGCTACGGGTCTATATTAAATCACCAGGGGGTCGGCGAGTTGAGCCGCGATCACCTCATGGATCGTAACCACGCCTTCCCGTCGACCGACGGATTGGTTCTGGGTGTAGTCGTTACCTACAATCCCGGGCCCGACCTTAGGGAAAACCTGACCTCGGTCCGCGCCCAGGTCAATGAACTCTTGATCGTCGACAATGGTTCGGCCGACGCTCACGCCGTGGAGGTCATTGGCCGCGAGTGCGGTTGTTTGGTCGTCCGAAACGGCGAAAACCTTGGTTTGGCTACGGCGCTCAACCAAGCGGTGGCCCATGCCAAGGCGGCGGGGTTCGCGTGGCTGTTGACACTTGACCAGGATAGCCGTCCCAACCCTGGGGTCGTGTCTGGCCTGCTGTCGCTCTCCAGCCGTCTCGCTGACAACTGCAAAGTGGGGGTTGTTGGCGCAGGTCATCGGGATCGCGCGACCGGGGAGGACTATCGCCAACTTGGCGAGGTCCTGTCGCAGACGACGGACTGGTTGGAGGTTCGCACGACCATTACATCGGGGAGTCTTTTTCGCGTCCGCCTGTTCGATCGCACCGGCCCTTTCGACGATCGCCTCTTCATCGATGCCGTCGATCACGACTTCTGCCTGCGGTGCCGCCGCATGGGATATAGTATATTCGAGAGCCGGTATCATCATATCGATCATGCCCTCGGCGAAATATCCGCCGTTCGCATCGGCCCGCTGACAGTCCGAACCACCAATCATAACGCCGTGCGACGGTACTATATTACCCGTAACACCTTGGAGGTCTGTCGGAGGTACGCCCTGATCGATCCGATCTGGACGGTCAGGAGTCTAGCTCACCTTCTCTATATAAACCTGCTATCGATCGTTCTTGAACGTGATCGCCTCGAAAAGATGAAGGCCGAGATCGCGGGACTTGCGGATTTTGCGTTCGGCCGATTTGGTCGCCGCGACTTTCATCGTTGAGGCGCGTCACGTTTTATCGCGCCGACGAACAGCAATGCTGAAGCGAGCGCCGTCTGACGAACCGTTCAGCCCGGCATGAACGGTCGAGTGTCGGGCCACCTTTAGCCAGGCGATTCCCGCCCGTACGGCCCAATACGGATGCTTGTCGCAGGACCCGAGCGGTTATCGGTCGTGACGATGGCCGGTTCGCCCCCGTTGGGGTGAGCAAAGTGGGTGTGCGCAAGGATGAAAGGATTTACACGACGGCGTAGCGGTCCGCTGCCGGTGCGACCCGTGAGTCGATTGGCGTCCGGGCGGCGGCCGCGGGCGGCTATAATCGTCTTCGCGTTGCGTGAATCCTCTGGAACCCGCAAACTGGCGGCCACTCTTCAAGATGGAGGGACTCATTGTCCAGCGAAGCCTCTCGAGTCAGCGCTCTTTCCGGATTCTATCTCAACGATCAGCTCGATATCGATCGGGAGCTGATCCGGTATCGCTATGCGACACTTAAACCGTTTTTTCGGGGGCGGCGCTGCCTTGAGATGGGCCCAGCTGACGGCTGGATGACCCGCAATCTTGTCGATGACTTCCCTGAATTGACCGTGCTGGACGGGTCGAAGGCGCTGCTCGAGGCGATACCGCCCGCGGCCAATCTGACAAAAGTCCACGAAATGTTCGAAACCTTCAGCCCCAACGGGCGCTTTGACACCATCATCATGGAGCACATACTTGAGCATGTTGAAGATCCGGTCGCCCTCTTGGCCCGGGCCCGGGCCTGGGTAGAGCCAGGAGGCGTGGTGCTACTGGGGGTGCCTAACGCCAATTCGCTTCATCGACTCGCTGCGGTCAAGATGGGCTTGCTGGGCCGACCGGACGAACTCAACGATCGGGACCATGCTCTGGGACATCGCCGAGTCTACACGCCTGACACCTTTCTCGGTGACATTCACGCGGCCGGCCTTGACCTCCTTGAGATGGGCGGAGTCTTCCTAAAACCTCTTTCGAACGGCCAAATCCAAGATCAGTGGACCCGCCAGATGATCGACGCGTTCTTTGAGCTCGGCAAGGAGTTCGCTTCCAATGCCGCCGAGATCTATGCCGTTTGCCAACCTGCCTGACAAAGGCGACGTCGAATGACGCTTGGGCAGCGAGATCGGGCGGGCCGTCACAATTGAGAGGCCGCCCGACCTTTTCAGTTCCATCGCTCAGCGCTGTACGATGAGACCCGGCACGCGGCACGGGGCCCTGTTAGGAGGGCTTCTCAAATCCGGGTCTCCTGTTGACGATTGTCGGCCGAAGGCGCGCCCGTGGACCGCAGAATCCGAATGCGGATGTTCCCAGAAAACCGCTCGGCGACATTTCAGACGCGCACACAGGATCCGTGCTACCTTACGGACGCGCGGTTGCGGCTCTGACAGAGTCGAACAGACTCGTTATGTCGCCATAACACTTGACGCCGCGGTTGCTCCAAAACGCCTCATCTCTGAAACCGAACGACGTAGCGTGAAAGGCAATGTTGAGGTCCAACGCCCATTGCAGATCGACCTCTGTGTCGCCGACGACGCCCTCAAGTCCGTGATCTTGGGTGACCATTGCTTTCGTTTCACTGCGACTGAGGGGGTCGACAACAATGGTTTCGCAAAGGTGCCTGCTCAATCCGAAGTGAGCAACTTGTCTCCGCGCGGCTTCCGCTCGCTGACGGCCGGTTACCAAAACGAATGCGTAACCGAGCGCCCGGTGTCGCTCGAGGGACTTGAGAACGTTCGGATAAAGCCGGTCCAAGGAGAGCATTTCGTCGCTTTCGATCAGCTTCGTCCACCGCTGCGCCAGACTCTCTGCGGCGGAGACCCCAAGCTTGCGCAACGCGTCGACACCGCTGGCGCCGCTACACTTGAGGTGCAAGTAGGCCTCGGCGACACCTTCGCTCAGTGGCTCGGCAAGCTGTTCCGCCGCCAGCCTCAAGGCTACGACGTGCCGACGACGACTGTCGAGTATAGTGCCGTCGAAGTCGAGACCGATTAGCGTCGACATCAATCCATCACCAACTCTCGATATACTCGCGTGACAAACACCTCGCTCGGCCGCACGTTAAGAAACTGTCGAGGATCGACGGGCAGATCGCCCCAAATGGCAAGCGCCGCACTCGCAAGGGACCAGCCGTAGGCGGTACTGAGCGCTGTTCCGGCTCCAAGCCGGGGGTTAATGTCGGTAATCCGCCATGAGCCATCCGCCCCGGTCATAACCTGGAAGCAGAACGCCACGGGTAAGTTGATGGCGCCGCAAAGGCGCTCGGCAAGAGTTTGAATTGCTTCATCCTGGAAGACTCTCGCCTTCGTGCACACCCCTGCCTTGACCTCGATGCGTTCACGGCAAAGACTAAGAACCCCGCCGTGATTGAACACTTCAACGGTCAATTCGGGCGCGAAGCACAACTCCTGAACCATTAGATGGGGGCCCTCGTCGACCGTGCGGGCCAGTTCTGATCCGGCCACCCTGAGCGCGCCACGGCTGCCGAAGCCTTCCTCCGGCTTGACGAAGAAGTCGCCAGATGGCCGGCTTGATATTTCTTCCATGTTGAGAACTTTGGGGCAGGGGAAGCCGCGACGGTCGAGAAACGCCGACAAGTCGCGCTTATTGCCGATGATCGACGATGTTGATTTCAAGGTTCCCGTCGAGCGGACTCCCAGTCGCAGCAAGTGAGGATCATCGACCGCGAATCGATGGACGTCCGCGTCGATCAGCGGGACGAAGATGTCGATGCCGTGCGTCTTGAACAACTCCAGCATGGCCGCGTCGTAGCCTGGACTGTCGATGGGAGGGACCTGGAAGAACCTGTCGGCGAGACGAGAAGCAGGGACAAGGTGCGGCGGATGGATATCACACACGAATAGATTGAACTCGGCCGAGAACCGCTCGCAGACTAGGCTCGCCAAATGCCAAGCGGTCGCCGTCCCGCCCGCGCTGATCAAAAGATTCCTCTTCACGTCACCATCGCCTCGCCTTGGCCCCTAACCGCCAGCCGGCTTGGGCTTACCCCCGATCACTGTCCGCGCACTGCCGGGCGGCGGACCCTCGGAGGTGCGTCGACTTATCCCACAACCGGGGAGCACTCTACCCGCATCGAGCGGCGGGGCCCCTGGGGCCGCGCGGGCGCCGTCAATTCCGTTTCGCCGGCTGAGGCTGGATAATAGCCGCGTTGCATGTCAGATACGCCTCTTTCGCCCGTTTGCTTCATGATGAGGTTCGAAAATCGGGATGGCTAGCAGCCGGATGACCGCGGTGAATGATCCCCAGGGCGAAGAACGACAAATCTTGAGACGCCCCCGCCGTGCGTTGGCAGGCTCGTCAACGGCGCCCGTCGTGCTTGTTCTAGGGCCGCTCAACTGAATGTGCGCGAGATGCTCCCGCATGGGCAACATGACGTTGATCGCGCTTGAAGCAATTTGAGAATGAAACACTCAATCGAACAATGTCGAATTGTTGAATTGCCGAAGATTTCCGATTCTCGCGGTAATCTGACGTTTATTGAAGCCAATCGACATGTTCCGTTCCCAATAGAACGAGTATATTACATCTATGATGTCCCTGGGGGATCCGAACGTGGCGGCCACGCCCATCGTGGCCTGAATCAGCTCATTGTCGCCATGTCAGGAAGTTTTGACGTCATTCTTGACGATGGGGCAAACAAGAAACGCATACATTTGAATCGATCGTATATAGGTCTCTACGTTTGTCCAATGATATGGCGGGAGCTGGACAATTTTTCCTCGGGATCTGTTTGTATGGTTGTTGCCTCTAATCTTTATGACGAAAGTGATTACTATAGAAATTACGAAGAGTTTTTAATTGATTCGCGGTCGACGCCGTGACCGTGCCCTTTCTTGATCTGAAGGCCGCCCAGGCAGAGCTGAAAAAGGAGATTCTCGACGCTGTCGAGCGCGTGGTCAGTTCGGGCTGGTACATTCTCGGGGAGGAGGTCGAGACATTCGAAGCAGCGTTCGCCGACTACTGCTCAGCGGGTTTTTGCGTCGGCGTCGCCAACGGACTCGACGCACTCCGCCTGGCGCTCCTGGCGCTGGACGTTGGACCTGGCGATGAAGTGATCGTCCCCTCCAACACCTACATCGCGACCTGGCTCGCGGTGAGCCAATGCGGCGCCACACCCGTTCCGGTGGCGCCAGATGAGGTGACCCACAACCTTGACGTCTCGCGCGTGGGATCCGCCATCACCGCTCGGACCAAAGCCATTTTGCCGGTCCACCTTTATGGCCAACCTGTCGACCTCGATCCAATCCTCGTTTTGGCCAAGGAACACGGGCTCAGCGTGCTTGAGGACGCAGCACAGGCGCATGGAGCGAGCTACAAAGGGGACAGGATCGGGGCTCATGGCGATGTCGTCGCCTGGAGCTTCTATCCCGGCAAAAACCTTGGCGCCTTGGGCGACGGCGGGGCGATCACAACCAATGACCCGGTGATCGCCGATCGGATCCAGATTTTGAGAAATTATGGATCTCGGACGAAATACGTCAACGAAGTTAGGGGATTCAACAGTCGCCTCGATCCAATCCAGGCGGCGGTGCTCAGGATTAAGTTGGGGCGTCTGGACGCTTGGAATGCCCGGCGCGCCGGGATTGCGCGAGCCTATTCCGACGCGCTTAGCGGCGGGGAACTGACGCTTCCTGCCGTCCCCAACTGGGCCGATCCGGCATGGCACCTCTATGTGGTGCGGCATCCACGGCGGGACGCCCTGCAGGAGGCCCTCGCGAGGGCTGGAGTGCACACCTTGATCCACTATCCTATCCCCCCCCACCGGCAATTGGCCTACCAGGATCTGCAGCCCGCGGGCGATGGCCCTGTTATCGCGGAGCGCTTGGCCCGAGAGGTGCTAAGCCTGCCGATTGGACCGCATCAAACTGAAGCCCAAACCCAGGCGGTGATACAGGCGGTGCGTGAGGCCCGTTGATGTCTTGAACGAGCGGACCTCTCATCGCCAGATATTGCGGTCTACCTCAATCATTGGCGGCGCATCGATCATCAACATCCTGGTCGGCATGGCGCGGACCAAGGTGGCGGCGACCCTCCTAGGACCGGCAGGTGTAGGGTTGGTCGGTCTTCTGCAAAACGTTCTTGCAACTTCAGCGGCGGCCGTGGGCCTCGGGCTCGGTCCGGCGGGCACGCGCCAGATCGCAGCGGCAGTTGGCGCACGAGACGACATCGCCGCCATCACCGCCGGTCGCGCGGTGTTCTGGGGGACGCTGACTATGGCTATGATCGGAGGGGGTCTGATGTGGCTGCTCCGACGCCCTCTGGCTGCGTACGCTCTCGGCGATACCCGTCTGTCCGGAGATATTGGTTGGCTCTCGCTGGGCCTGACTCTGACGGTATGCGCCACCTCCCAAAACGCAGTGCTCAGCGGCCTGCGGAGGATCGACGATCTCGCGCGCATCACCATCCTTTCGACGTTGCTCGCGAGCCTGGCGGGCGTGGGAGCACTCGTTTGGTTCGGCAGGGGCGGGCTCATCGCCTACGTCATCGCGGTCCCACTCGCCTTGGTAGTGGTGTCTCAAGTGTATGTCGCGCGCCTGCCAACGGTTGCCGCACCGCCCACCCCGCTGCCGGAACTGGCGCGCCAATGGCGAATTCTGGCGCGGTTGGGCGGCGCGATGACCTTCGCCGGCCTAGCCGGCGCCGGCTCCCAGCTCGCGGTCAACGACATCATCAAGGGAATCTACGGCATTTCCGCCCTAGGCGAGTTTCAGGCGGCATTCACCATTTCGATGACCTACGTAGGCTTAGTGCTAGGGGCGATGGGCGCCGACTACTACCCGCGTCTGGCCGCGGCGATTCACGACCACACGGCCGTAAATCGGATGGTGAACGAACAGACCGAGGTGGCGCTGCTCCTCGCCGGCCCGGTCTTTGTCGCGATTATGGGCCTCTCCCCGTGGTTGATCTCAATCCTATACTCATCTCAGTTCACCGAGGCGCCAGGACTACTCCGCTGGCAGATCGCTGGAGACATCCTCAAGGTGGCAAGCTGGCCTCTTGGGTTTCTCATTTTGGCGGCGGGCGATGGTCGCACCTATGTGATCACCGAAACACTTGCCGCGTGTATCTTCGCGGTCTCGGCCTATATTCTGTTGCCGGCCCTAGGTGTTCAGGGGGCATCATTGTCTTTTATCCTAATGTACGTAACCTACCTGCCAATAGCGTACGTTCTGGCCAACAGGCGCACGGGATTCTCGTGGACACCTGCGGTGGCGTGGCAGTTCGCCATCGTCTTGGGATTGTCCGGCGCCGTGATGTCAGTCGCTAAACTGAGCACTGTCGCTGCCGCCATAGGCGGTTTGGTTGCGGCCGGCATGCTTGTCGGCCTGGCGATTTGGCGGCTTGGTCAACGCGCCGCGCTTCCCTCGAGTCTTTCCTTCCTAAATCCAAGACCTTAGCAAACTTGGGCGTCCCTGCAGACACGCCGACTCAACCCTCGCAATGCACTTGCCAAGAGGATTGGCGCATGCCAGACAAATTGCCCGAAGGAATGAATAACTAGGGTCATTTCAAAATGATTCAAAACCACATCGAAGAAAATAAAGAATATGAACTAGTCAGTGTTCTTATACCATCCTTTAATCATAGGCGGTTCATTACTGCGTGCCTCGACAGTGTGGCCAACGAGACGTATCCGAACATCGAGATTATCGTTCTTGACGACGGATCGACCGATGGTTCCTTTGAGGTCATAACCGAATGGAGGCGCGCACACCTGGGGAAGCTCACTGACATCCTCGTGTCCGAGCAAGCGAACGCCGGCCTTGCGGTTACGCTGAACCGGTTGATCCTGCAAAGCAAAGGTGAGTTTATCGTTCCTCTCGCCAGTGATGACATGCTCAAGCCAGGGGGAATTGAAGTTAGACTGCGCGAGTTGAAAAACAATCCGAACCTAGCTGTTGTGTTTGGCGATGCAGACGTAATAGATGAAAATGGAAAACAAATATTAAAAAGCGCCATTAGTAATTATCGGCGGGCAAGCAAGATTTCACTTGCAAATAAAAATACAATAAATCTTGAATTGATTTGGAGATGGAGTCTTCCGGGGCCCGTGTTGATGGTTCGGCGCGATACTTTTTTTTCCGATTCGGGCATCGGCCTTTATCCAGAGGGAGTGTCTGTCGAAGATAGGCATTTCTATCTAAAAGCACTGTCACTGAATGCCCTGGGTTTTATAGATTTTGCGGTATCAAGCTACAGAATTCATAAAGGTCAGACAATCAATTCGCTTAAGGATAAGAGAAGGGCGGAAATATTAGAATCCGAGGAATATTTTTCGAAGGTTTTTGGTGGGTTTTCGGGCGTATCTCTATGGCTGCTGTCCAGAGGTAAATATTTCCCAAGGCGAGGGGCGGTATCTAGGCTGATTTCCAATATGGCCGATTTCATTTTGCTGTTGTTCGGGTATTCCATCGTAAGTCTTAATACGATCTTCGCTATAATATTGCACCTGTGCGCTCAATTGCGTGGGCCACGTCCCGTAATGGCCAATGAACCGTGATGACGACGACCTGAAGGTCGCTGAGGTGAAATCGCGAACGCGCCTCGCTCAAGACGCGCCTGGAAGTTGTCCACCGAGGCGCGCGCGCCTCCGACGCGATCAGCCCTTTGGGTCGCGCTATTCATTCGGTGTTTCGGCGGTGCGGCCGACTCGAACAGGCCTGGGCGGCGTGTTCGCTTGGTAATTGCGACGCAGGTTCCAGGCATGAACGAGCGCTACAACAAAGGCTCCGCGATACCCGGCTCCTTGATCAAGCATGATGCAGAAGTGTCGCAGCAGTCAGTACCCTGCCCTGTAAACCCAGGCGACGATGTCGCCCACCGGCTTTGGCCAGATGCGGCGAAACATCATGAGATCCTCCCGCCCTCTCGTTCCATCTTGGATCAGCCGAGACGTTTCGGTCTGTGGATTGTGCCGCCGGCCGACCATTCGCCTGGGCGACCGGGCGAAGGTCTCACCCGCAGTCGTCAGACGCCACCAAGCATCCCAGTCGAGATTGGATTTTAGAACTTCCGAAAATTGGAAATCCGCCAAGCGGCTGCGGTCCAGAGTGACCGAGGAACACGGCAACGGGTTGCCGAGCGCCAGGAACGCCTGGAGGCGTAGTCCGCTTGCGCGGCCAACCTTGCCCAAAGTGACCGCCTCAACCAGATGCTTCACCCGACTGATCTTTGACGAGATCGGACGTCCCTCGTCATCGATCTCCTGATATCCGGTGAACGCCAGCGCCGCCGGGCCCAGGCTGAAGGCGCCGAGCGTCTCTTCCAGAAACTCTGGTTCATAGGTGTCGTCCTGGTGAGCCAGGGTCACAAAACGCGCTCCGCCCGCCTGGGCGAGAGCGAAATTCCAATCTGCCCCAATGCCTCTCCGGTCAGGATTGACGATGATGGGGACTGCAAATCGTTCGGCCGCCTCTTCAATCTCCTCGTCTGGGGTGGAGGTGGTGATGAGTATGCGGCTGGATCGCGTCTGATTTCGCAGTGAGGCGAGACAGCCTGACAGGAACGGCGACCGGCCATACGCCGGGACCACGAACATATGGTCAGCGGCGTTGGCGTCTTTCATGAAAACAGTGTTCCGGCGATTCGACTGCCAGAACATAGCTCGTTCGGACGAGGCGCGCGCCGCACCGCCGGATTTCGCGCGGCGTGAGGCGTTCGCCGCGGACGGCAATTCCCTGCTCATGCGGCCGGGCGCGCGGTGGGGGAAATTGGAGCGCCGCCACGACGGTCGTCACGACGGCGCTCCTGCTTGGAGACTAGTGACCGATCTCGCGGCTGACCCCATTTTCCTCACGGTTCAGGCGCCGCTGCTCGGCCCTGGTGAGGTGGCCGCCGTGATGGGAAGCGTCGAAACGCTCCTGGGCGCGGATTCCACGGTCCTGAGCGTGCAGTTCCCGCGCCTGTGCGCCGGTGATCTCGCCTTCGCGCCGTTCCTGATGGATACGGCGGTTCTGATTGGCGAGGCGATGGTTGACCTCCACCCGACGCGGGTGGTGGCGCTGCCACGCGGTTTCTGCGGAGGCGCCCCCGGCGCCCGCCAGGATAACGGCCATACCCAGTCCCAGGGCGGCGATCTTGCTGTGCATCTTCATTGCCTTAGAGTTTCCTTCGGGTTTCCGCGCCTGGGCTCAGGCGACATTGGATTTATAGTCCGTCCATTGTGAATGTGGCGTGGGCCAAGGGTTCATCGGTCGTTCACGCGCCACCAACGGACAGACTGAAAGTCAAATGTTTCAACTTCGTGTCCTGGACCGCTGGCGGCGCCGGCGACGGCGCGTTCGACGCATGCGTCCGGTGACTGGTCACAACAGATGGGCCGCCGGACGTGCAATCGCCCGGCGGCCCATTTGATCGTCAAAGGTGATCCCGGCAGCCTCCAAGGCAGAGCCTCAGAGACCGCCGGGATCGTAAAACGCCACCGTGGAGGGACGGGGGAACGGCGGCGCCTAACGGCTTAGCGGCCGATCTCGTGGCTCACCGTGTTCTCTTCCTGGTTCAGTTGACGCTGCTCGGCCTTGGTGATGTGGCTGCCGTGCTGCGACGCGTCGAACCGCTCCTGGGCGCGAATGCCGCGATCCTGGGCATGCAATTCGGCGGCTTGGGCGTGGGTGAGTTCGCCTTCACGCACTTCGGTGCGGATACGGCGGTTCTGGTTCGCCAGTCGGTAGTTGACCTCGACCCGGCGGGGATGATGTTGCTGCCAGCGTGTCCACGCGTTTGCGCTGCTCGCTCCGGCCACGACGACGGCGAGGCCAAGGCCCATAGCCGCGAACTTCGATGCAATGTTCATGGGTTAAACCTTCCTGTTCAGCGCCTCCTCAAGGCGATGCACAGGTCATAGCGCCGCCAACCTGAACCCCGGGTGGGTCGGACGTTCATCCGCCGTTCATCGGCCGCAATGTCGCTGCGCGTTACGGTCGCGTCTCCAAAATGAAATGAATTGGATCTGTTCGCAGGCCCACCGCCGGGCGCCTGGGCCGGGGCCGAAAACTTACAGGAAACTGCGAGGACTGGTGCCGCCGCGGAGGATTGAACTCCGGACCTCAGCCTTACCAAGGATGCGCTCTACCACTGAGCTACGGCGGCATTCCCGTGCGGGAGCGCGCCTGTTAGCGAATGCCGCCGCCTGAGGGAAGCAAAATCGGGTCGGCCCACCATCGGGGGGTCCGCCAGGCGTGCCGCCGTCGAAGTGCGGACCCGGCATTGGATTCGCCCTGGGGCGAGCCGACCTTGACCCAGTTCTCACCGGTTGTAGTGAACGGTGGTGCCCAAGCCGCCGCCGCCAGTATCCACGAACCCCGGAAAGAGCACCGCCGCTGCGGCGCGCGAAATCAAGCTCGCCCATGCGTTGCGCGCCAACCTGCGACGGCGAAAGTCGACGTCGAAGACCCCCGCCAAGCCGCCGGCTAGCGCTTGATCGCCGGCGCGGATATGAACACGGTTTCATGACCGCGCGCGCGCCCTGTTTCGCCGCCCGGCAAGGGGACTGAATGGACCAGATCTCGATCACCGGCGGCGCCCGGCTATATGGAGAAATCTCGATCAGCGGCGCCAAGAATTCGGCGATCAAACTGATGGTCGCCAGCCTGCTGACCGATCAACCTCTGCGGCTCACCAACATGCCCCGCCTGCGAGACACCCGTTTCTTGGGCGACTTGCTACGGCGATTGGGGACCAAGATCACCGAGCGGGAGGGCCCGGACGGACCGGAAACGGTGCTTCAGACCCGCGAAATCATCAGCGCCTTCGCGCCCTATGATCTGGTGCGCCAGATGCGCGCGTCGTTCAATGTCCTGGGGCCGCTCCTGGCCCGGACCGGACACGCCAAGGTCAGCCTGCCCGGTGGCTGCGCCATCGGCGCCCGGCCGGTGGACCTGCACCTCAAGGCGCTTGAGGCGCTTGGCGCGCACATCGATCTCAACGAGGGCTATGTCTATGCTCAAGCCCCGCGCGGTCTCGCCGGCGCGCGCATCGTGTTTCCCTTCAGCTCGGTCGGCGCGACCGAACACGCGATGCTCGCCGCCGTTCTCGCCAAGGGTGTGACCGAGTTGGACAACGCCGCCAGAGAGCCGGAGATCGAGGATCTGGCCTTCTGCCTCAACGCCATGGGAGCCAAGATAGACGGCGCGGGTTCGGCGACGATCCGCATCCAGGGCGTCGACCAGCTGCATGGCGCGACCCATGCGGTCATTCCCGATCGCATAGAGACTGGCACCTACGCCCTGGCCGCCGCCATGGCCGGCGGCGAGGTGAGGCTCACCAATACGCGCGCGGACATCATTGAAGCCCTGCTCGCCAAGATGGAGGACGCCGGCGTCGAGATCGATCGGCATAACGACGGGATTACGGTTCGGCGTAACGGCGCTCGTCTGAAGGCGGTGGATGTCGACACTGGCGCCTACCCTGGATTCGCCACCGACCTGCAGGCGCAATTCATGGCGCTGATGACCCTCGCCGACGGCGAGAGCACGGTGCGGGAAACCATTTTCGAGAACCGTTTCATGCATGTTCCGGAGCTGGCCCGGCTCGGCGCGGAAATCCACGTCCACGGCGGGGAGGCCAGAGTGCACGGCGTCGCGTCCCTGCGTGGCGCTCCGGTCATGGCGACCGACCTGCGCGCCTCTGTCAGTCTGGTGATCGCCGCGCTGGCGGCGGAGGGCGAAACGGTGGTGAACCGCGTCTACCATCTCGATCGTGGTTTCGAACGTCTTGAAGAGAAGCTGTCCGCTTGCGGCGCGCGCATCCGGCGCGTCAAGGGTGGAACGGATTAGGCCGATGGTCGCCGCCAAGCCGCTGCGCCTGCTGGCCGAGGACATCGACGATCTGGAGGTCATTTCGGCGGCGTTGCAGGACGCGGTGGCGCGTATCGGCGACATCCGCTGGGAAGCGGCGGCGCGACGGCTGACCTTGGCGCTGAACCGCTTCCGCTGGGAGTCGGACGCCGGTCCGTCCGAGAGGGTGCGGGTCGGGGTCCAGCTCGGCGGCGTCCTGTCCGTGCGGTCGCGCAACTTGCGGCCTGAAGCCAAGGACGCGGTGGTGCAACTGCTGGCCGTCAGCTTCGAGCCAGGCGAAGCCCCCGGCGGTGTGATCACGTTCGCCTTCGCGGACGGTGCCGACCTGGTCGCCGACGTCGAATGCATCGACGCCGCTCTGGCTGATGTTTCCGAGCCCTGGTCCGTCGCGCACGCGCCCGAGCACGAGCCATAGTTCAGAGATCATCGTCGTTGGCGGACCGGTCAATTTCGATCCCCTCTTCAAATCGCCACCGCTTTCCCCCATGTGTCCGCCCAATGCGACGCTTCGACGCCACTGACGCCAATTTCGCCACCGCCTTTGGCAACTTTCTCGCGGAACCCCGCGGGGCGCCGGCGGATGTCGACGCCGCCGTCGCGCGGGTGATCGATGCCGTGAGAGCCGAAGGCGTCGCCGCGCTGCTGCGGTTCTCGCGTGATTTCGACAATACCGACGTCACCGAGCCGGGTCTGCGGGTCAGCCAGGCCGAAATCGAAGCCGGCGCGGCCCAATGCGCGCCTGAGCTGCGCGCCGCGATCGCCTTCGCCGCCAAACGCATCGCCGCCTATCATGAGCGCTTGCGGCCCGCCGACGGGGGGTTCACCGACGACGCCGGCGTCAAGCTCGGCTGGCGCTGGAGCCCGATCGACGCGGTGGGGATCTACGTGCCGGGCGGGCGCGCGGCCTACCCCTCAACGGTGTTGATGAACGCCGTGCCGGCGCGCATCGCCGGCGTAGGCCGCATCGCCATGGTCACCCCGCCAGGCGGATTGCGGCCGGCGGTTCTGGCCGCCGCGCTCGAGGCCGGAGTCACTGAAATTTGGCGCATCGGCGGCGCCCAGGCCGTGGCGGCCCTGGCCTATGGCGCCGGCGCGATCCGGCCCGTCGACAAGATCGTCGGGCCGGGCAACGCCTATGTCACGGCCGCAAAGCGCCGCGTCTACGGCGTCGTCGGCATCGATTCTCTCGCCGGCCCTTCGGAAGTCGTGGTCGTGGCTGACGGCGCCAATGACCCGACCTGGATCGCCGCCGACCTGCTTGCCCAGGCCGAGCACGATCCTGATGCGCAATCGATTCTGATCACCGATGACGCGGCGTTCGGCGACGCGGTCGCCGCCGCGATCGCCGAAGCCTTGAAGACGCTGCCGACCGCGAAGGACGCCGCCGCGTCCTGGCGGGACCATGGCGCCATCGTCATCGCGCCGCTCGACCGCGCTCCAGAGCTCGTCAACCAGATTGCGCCCGAGCATGTGGAGTTCGCCATCGACCATCCGGAGCGACTGGCCGACCAGGTCCGCCACGCGGGCGCGATTTTTCTGGGACGTCATACCCCCGAAGCCATCGGCGACTATGTCGCGGGATCCAACCACGTCCTGCCGACCAGCCGCGCGGCCCGGTTCTCATCGGGGTTGTCGACGATGGACTTCCTCAAACGCACCTCGGTGCTCCAGTGCGATCCGGTCGCGTTTCGCGCTCTGGCCGATGCTGGCGTCGCCCTGGCTCAGGCCGAGGGCCTCGCGGCGCACGAGCGCTCGATGAGCATCCGGTACAATGGCGCGGCATAGCGGCGCTGACGCGCGGGTTCGCCTGTGAGCTGGACCCGTGTCTACGACGAAGCCGAGCCACAACGGATCAATCGCTGGCTCGCCCATTGCGGCGTTTGCTCACGGCGCGAGGCCGAGGCCCTGATCGCCCAGGGCAGGGTGAGTATCGACGGCGAAGCGGTCGCCGATGTGGGGCGCAAGATCAGCCATGGACAGACCCTGATCCTGGCCGACGCCAGCCCTGTGCAGGCCGCCAGCGGCGGACCCTTGACCGTGATCCTGCACAAGCCGGTGGGCGTGGTGTCTGGGCAGCCCGAACCCGGGCAGACCCCCGCCATCCGCCTTTTGACCCGAAGCGCGCTTGTCGGCGAAAGTCCGATCACCCCTGACCGCGACACCCGATTGCCCCCGGTGGGTCGCCTCGACAAGGATTCGCGCGGGCTGTTGATCCTCTCGAACGACGGCGTCGTGGCCAAGGCGGTGATTGGCCCGGAGTCCGAGCTCGACAAGGAATACCGGGTCGCCGTGATCGGCGGGATTTCGGACCGCGCCTTGGGTCTTTTGCGTCACGGCCTTCAGCTGGATGGCCGTGAGCTCCGTCCGGCCGAGGTAAGTCTGATCGGCGAACAACGGCTGCGCATCGTCCTGCGCGAAGGGCGAAACCGCCAGATACGCCGGATGTGCGATCTGGTCGGCCTCAAGGTCGTCGACCTGTTCCGCGTTCGCGTCGGCCCGATCAGCCTGGGCGATTTGCCGGAAGGGCGCTGGCGTGTCGTGGCGCCGGCCGAGCGGGCCGCGCTGATCACGCCAACCTAGGCGGTCCCGCCTAGCGCTTCATCCGCATCGAGCCCATGAAGTCACGCTTGCCGAGCTTCACGCCCTTCATTCGGAGGATGTCGTAGGTCGTAGCCGCGTGGAAATAGAAGTTCGGCAGGGAAAACGACAGCAGAAAGTTCTCGGCGGTAAAGGGCATCTTCATCTCGCCCAGTTGGAACACCATGTCGCGGCCCTCCAGGGCTTCGACTTCGGCTGCGGTGATCTTGGTCAGAGCCTCGCGCGTCTCGGCCAGCACGCCTTGCCAGCCGGCGTAGTCATGGTCGGGCATCGGCGGCGGCGGGGCGAACACGCCGGCCTTGCAGCCGTCGATGGCGCCCAGGGAGTGATGGCGCACCGACCAGATCTGGAATGTGAGCGGCAGCATATCCGGCGCCAGGCGAGTGGTCAGAAGGTCCGCGGAGTCGGCGCCGGTCTCGGCGCAGTGGGCGCGGCCTTTTTCCAGCACGCCGGCGATCGCGCCCGTGGTCTGCAGGTATCCCGCCACGGTGACGTCAAAAAGTGAGAGGGCCATGGGTGTCTCGCGTTTCCTGGTTGAAGGTCCTTGTTGGCGATCCCGCCTAACGGCCCGCGCCAGCGGCGGCAAGCGTCATTGATGCGCCGTGGGGGCAAAGCCGTCGCGCAGAGCCGCTATGTGCTCGGGACCAATGCCGCAGCACCCGCCGATGATCGCCGCGCCCAGGCCGCGCCAGGCGCGGGCGAAGGCGAAATAGGCGTCCGGACTCAGGTCAGCGCGAATGTCATGCAGGGTGGCGTTGGCTTCGGCCTCCGCGCCTTGCGGTGGGAAGGCGTTGGCGTAGACGCCGAGCGCCATTGTTGTGCCAATAGCGGCTCGCGCCTCGGCCACGGCCGCCGCCATCACCTCTGGCTGGCTGCAATTGAACAAGAGCGCTTCGGCCCCCAGGCGTCGGGCGGTTTCGGCGGCGGCGACGACCGGCTCGCCAGAGCGGAGGATCGGCGAAGCGGCCTTGGCCAGGTCGTCCTCGAGGGTGAAGGACAGCCAGAGCGGCCGCTCGTCCGCGCCGACGGCTTCGCGCACGAGTTCGGCCTCGATGGTCGAACTCAGTGTCTCGGCCAGCCACAGGTCGACGTGCGGCGACAGCCCGGCGACCAGATCGCGAAGCACCGGGCGGGCGTGCTCAGCGTCCACGAGGTCCGGCCGATAGGACCCGCAGACGGGCGGTAGCGAGCCGGCGACGCGAACGGGACGGCTGGCGTGATCCGCGCTGGCGCGCGCCAGCTGGCCAGCCAGGTCCGCCAGCTCACGGCCTCGCGCGGCAAAGCGCGCCGCGCCGATATGGAAGGGGGCCACCGCATAGCTGTTGGTGGTGATGACGTCAGCGCCCGCGGCGATGTAGCGGTCATGCACGCGCGAGACGAACTCCGGCGCCTCCATCAGCGCCAAGGCCGACCACTCGGGCTGACGAAACGGCGCTCCCAGCCTCTTGAGCTCCCTTCCCGTGCCGCCGTCGAGCAGGATCGGCCGCTTTTTGTTCGCCAAACTCATACCGTCCGCTTCGCGCGATCTCTTTCGTTCGCACCTTGGATCGCCGACCGGGCGGCTTCCCATTCGGCGTCGCCCCAGGATCGCAGCTGACCAAAACCTCCGCCGCCGGCCTGGTAGTCGGCGCCGTCGATGGCGATGGTCTGGCCGTTCACATATTCCGAGCCCGGCGCGAACAGGTAGACCGCCAGATTGGCCAGTTCAGGCATCCTTCCCACGCGGCCCATCGGATTGCGCGGCTGAGAGGATTCTCCCATCGCGCTTGTCGGGTTCAGACGCGCCCAGGCCCCCTCGGTGGGGAATGGGCCGGGTGCGATCGAGTTCAGGCGGATGTTCTTGGGCCCCCACTCCACGGCCAGGGATTGGGTCATGACGTTGAGGCCGGCCTTCGACATCGCCGAGGGCACCGTGAAGGGCCCGCCATTCCACACCCATGTGGTCAGTATGGAGGTGACCGCGCCACTCTTGCCCTGCGCGATCCAGCGCTTGCCGCACTCCAGCGTGACGAAGAACGAACCGCGGAAGACGATGTTGGAAATCGCTTCGAAGCCGCGCGGCGAGAGGTCCTCGGTTCGGCTGATGAAGTTGCCGGCCGCATTGTTGACCAGCCCCGTCAGTGCGCCGCCATCGGACCAGATGGTGTCGAGCATATCCGAGATCGCCTCGGGGACGCGGATGTCGCAGGCGATCGGCACGCACTTGCCACCATGCTGGTCCATGATCTCCTTGGCTGTTTCCTCCAGAACGCCGCCGCGTCGACCGCAGATATAGGCGACCGCGCCCAGCATGACGAAGGCCTCGGCCATCACCTTGCCCAGGCCCGTGCCGCCGCCCGTGACCAGGATTCTCTGTCCCTTGAGGATGTCTGGTTTGAACATCAGATCGTCGAGCGTCATGGTTTCCTCCTGGGATGCGGCGCCGCGCACGACACACGATTGGCCATGGTCAGGTCAACCGCCTTGTCCGGATCGCTGATCGCTGGTTTGCTGCGCGCTTCACGGAGGAAACCCATGTCAACCGCCCCATTCGCGTCCGCGTCGTATCAGACCCTGCTTTGCGACAGCCCCTGCGAGGGGGTCGCCCGCATCACCTTGAATCGCCCCAACGTGATGAACGCCTATAGCTTCGCGATGACGCGGGATTTGCAGTCCGCGATCGCGGCTTACCGTGATGACGACGCGCTGCGTTCGCTGGTGATCACCGGCGCCGGGACGCGGGCGTTCTGCACCGGCGGCGACATTTCCGGGTCCGAGCCCGAGCACAGCCGCAAGGTCGCCAGCCAACCGATGGGGGCGGGACGCGAGATGCGCGAAGGTATGCAGGCGGTGGTCGTCGCGCTGCGCACCCTCGACAAGCCCAGCGTGGCCATGATCCGCGGCTACGCCGTCGCAGGCGGTCTTGCGCTGGCCATGGCCTGCGACTTCCGCTTCGCGGCCACGAGCGCCCGTCTTGGCGACACGTCAGGAAAGGTCGGCCTGCTGCCTGATGAGGGCGGCGCCTGGCTGTTCCCCCGCGCCATGGGCCTGGATCGCGCGTTACGCATGACTCTGCTGAGCGAGATCTATGATGCGACCAAAGCCGAGCGTCTGGGCCTGGTCACCGAAGTGGTTGAAGACGCCGAGCTTGAGACGACCACCCTGGCCTTCGCCGAGGCCCTGGCCGGCCGCGCGCCCCTGGCCGTGCGCCTGACCAAGATGATGATGAGCCGGAGCTCCGGTCTCAGCCTCGAAGAGTCGGTCGCCGACGCCCAGATGGCGGTAATGATCGCCAACCCCAGCGCCGACGTGCGCGAAGGCCTCAAGGCGTTCTTTGAAAAGCGGGCGCCAATATTCGAAGGGCGGTGAGGCCGCGTGAAGCCCAAGAGTCTGCGACATTCTGTTATTCGGCCCCCGCGATCGCCGCCCTTGGTTAAGAGGCGGGCGCCGTTCGGGTTGGATTTGCTGAGACCAAATGGCAAGAATGGGCATATCTTTACGGATGCATTGAGGCCGAGCCCGACAGCGCGCTAAGCTCTTGGGCGACTCAGGGGCGAAGCATGGCTGGCAAGGCCAATCCGATCATTCAGGTCTTCGGGCTCTCAATCCTCTGGATCGCGATCGCGATCGCCGGCGCCATCTTTTTTGGGAACGCGATCAACGGTCACACGGACCTCGGATTCATCACGGCCGTGGTTGTCGTCGTCGCCGGCCTCATATTGTTGGCCGTCGTCGGCCACCGTCTCGTGAGGATCGTCCGAAAACTCTAGCTGGAGCGGAGAGGAACAGAGTCGCGATGGTCTCGTTTTCGGAACCCGCCAAACAGGGCAGACCCGCGAGGGGCCTGAACATGCGTCGATTGGGGTTGATCGGACTGGCCGTCGTCGGAGGCCTGATCTTGTTGTCAATCCTGCTCGGATCGTTTGGGCAAGTGAAGCCGGGTTACGTTGGTTTAAAGATAAACCAGTATGGGTCTGGCGCCGGTATTTCTTCTGAAGTTCTTGGCGTGGGCACCTATTTCACCCCGCCTGGGACCACAATTCAAGAATTTCCCGTCTTTACCCAGAACTATACATACTCCGCCTCCAAGAGCGAAGGGAGCAACGATAACGAGGAGTTCGTCTTTCAGGACAAGAGCGGTCTGACCATGTCGACCGACATCGGTCTGTCCTATTCGGTGAACCCCGAAAAAGCGCCGATCCTCTATGCGAAGTTCAGAACCGATGCGACCGGCCTGCTTTCTGGCCAGATCCGCAACATCATCCGGAACGCCCTGACCGATCGCGCATCGCAAATGAACGTCGAGGATATCTATGGGCCCCAGAAAGCCACGCTCCTCGCCGCGGTGCAAAAGGACGCCCAGGCCTACTTCGCCCCCTATGGCTTGAACATTGAGCGGCTGAACTATGCGGGCGAGATTCGCGTGCCCGAGAGCGTTCGCGCCCAGATCATCGCCCGCGTGTCGAACGAAAACGCCGCTCTGGCGGCCCAGGCCGCCGTTGCTACGGCCACAGCGAACGCAAACGCCAAGATCGAGGCGGCCAAGGGCGAATCCGAAGCCAATCGGCTGCTGGCCGCGTCTATCGCCGCCAGCCCGCAGATCGTCGAGCTGAAGGCCATCGAGAAATGGGACGGCGTGCTGCCAACCTACAACGGCGGCGGCTCACTCCCCTTCATTGGTGATCTTCGCAAGAAGTGATCCTGGCGGCGCGAATGATCGCGCTCCGCTAAGGTGGGACGAAACCAGGCCCGCACCCTGGCGCGCCGATAAGGGGCTTTGACCGCCCTGGCCGCGACTTGAGCGCGCTCTATCTAGAGCCCGAACACTTTGCGTGCGTTCTCGCCCAGCACGGCCGCCTGCCGTTCGGGGCTGAGACCCGCGATCGAGGCGCGGATCAGGTTGGGCGCGGCCAGCGTGGAATCGACGTGCGGATAGTCGCTGCCCCACAGGATTCGGT